>Ga0214923_10006744_pt1 | contig 12772 bp, 10 predicted proteins | sample LL1510_MetaG_FD_177993 | JGI IMG/M metagenome (GOLD analysis project Ga0214923, IMG submission 177993) | Freshwater microbial communities from Lake Lanier, Atlanta, Georgia, United States - LL-1510 | ecosystem: Environmental > Aquatic > Freshwater > Lake | place: USA: Georgia | collected...
TCTCTCGGTGCTTACCCGTACATATATATTGTAGTTGGTTCCATGGGTCGCTACTACATATAGTAGTAGGTGACACCCAAAACTAATCTTCACATTAGGTAGTACAGGGTGGGTGCTTAAAGCGTTCAAAAACTGAGCGAACTGTGAAGCTTTGTCTGGAATCAACGGAAATCTAATAGCAGTAGGGGATAAGAGCGATATGACGGCGGCAGTAGGGGAAACCCAAATACCTAATACAACTGAACTAAATGGGGTTTTGGCGTCAAATGGTCTGCAGGCCATGAAGGCGGTGAACTTGGAGAACTTCACGGTCGTGAAGCGAAATGGTCAGCTAGTTCCTTTCAGACGGGCGCGCATCTTCAGGGCTATAGAGCTGGCAGTACGGGCTACCAATGGTATTGCGACCACATCTCCCCTCCCTCAGGACCTCTACAGTCTTGCTCAGAGGGTGACCGAAGACGTAGTCCAAGCGGTCGCTGTTGAGGCGGCCAAGGGTGCCTGTGTAACGGTGGAGGGCATTCAGGATACTGTTGAGGTTCAGCTCATGCAGAGCGGTCTCTACGACGTTGCCCGCAACTACATCATCTATCGCGATGAGCACAAAGCCGCTCGCGAAGACTCTCCTCGCAACCTCAAGCTGCTGCGTCGGGATGGAAAGACCTCGGTCCGCTTCAACCCGATGAAGATCGCCTCCGCTATAGAGCGTGGTTTTCGAGATACCTTGAAGATTGATGGGCAGACTCCGGAAGAGGTTGTTAATTCTGTAAACCTTCTCACGAATAAAGTCGTGGCACGAGCTGTTCAGCTGGCTCGTGAGGGCAAGGAGCTTCACGTTGAGTTAATCCAGGATGAAGTTGAGCGCCAGATGATGGCGGAAGGCTACTATCAGGTCGCTAAAGACTTTATCATTTACCGCGCTCAACGTACTGCCATGCGCTCTCAAGATGAGGAAGCGACAACATCCATAGCTCAGGCTATTGAGGAGACGGCGCCCTCGATTGTTGGAACGGGGACGGTATTTCAAGCTACGACTGCTGCCGGAACCACTGTGCAACTTACTGAAGCGGACCTTCGAAGCCGTATTCAGCATGCATGTCGGGGTTTCGATAATCTCGTATCGAGCGAGGTAATCCTTCAAGAATCCCTTAAGAACTTCTATGAGGGCATCAAAATTGATGAGGTCGATCAGTCGAACATCATGGCGGCTCGGTCTAAAATCGAAAAGGATCCCGCCTACTCCTATGTGGCATCAAGACTTCTTCTCGATATTATCTATCGAGAGACCATGGGTGTAGATGCCGACAGTAAGACACTTGAAGAGTCTCACCAAGAATATTTTAAGAGTTGTCTCAAGAAGGGTGTCTCTGTAGAGCGAATTGATCCGAAGTTGCTTGATTTCGATCTCGAGAGGCTCGCCAAGGCGCTCAAACTTGAGCGTGATCTTGAGTTCCAGTATCTGGGACTACAGACTCTCTACGATCGCTACCTCATCCACCATGAGGATGTGAAGCTCGAGACCCCACAAATCTTCTGGATGCGCGTCGCTATGGGATTGAGTGCCAATGAAGGTGCTCAAAAGAATGAGCGGGCGATAGAGTTCTATGACGTGCTTTCAAAGTTCCTCTTCACATCGAGTACACCTACGCTCTTTAACTCTGGAACCCTGCACCCACAACTCAGTTCGTGTTACCTGACAACGGTGATGGATGATCTCCAGCACATTTTCAAGTGCGTTTCAGACGATGCGCAGCTCTCGAAGTGGGCAGGGGGGCTTGGAAACGACTGGACGAACGTGCGAGCAACTGGTGCTCGCATCAAGGGCACTAATGGTCGCAGTCAGGGCGTGATCCCATTTCTTAAGGTCGCTAACGATACCGCGGTCGCGGTTAATCAGGGCGGAAAGAGAAAGGGGGCAATGTGCGCCTATCTTGAGACCTGGCACTTGGATATCGAGGATTTCCTCGAGCTACGCAAGAATACAGGAGATGAGCGCCGTCGCACTCACGACATGAACACTGCTAACTGGATCCCAGACCTGTTTATGAAGCGAGTCGCTCAGAATGAAAGCTGGACGCTGTTTAGTCCAAGCGATGTACCTGACCTCCACGATCTATACGGGAAAAAGTTTGAGGAGCGGTATGTTGAGTACGAAAAGAAAGCTGAGCGTGGTGAGATAAAGCTGCACAAGAAGATCGAGGCGATAGCTCTGTGGCGTAAGATGTTGAGCATGTTATTCGAAACGGGACATCCGTGGATAACCTTCAAGGATCCATCGAATTTGCGATCTCCACAGGACCACGTTGGTGTGGTTCACAGCTCAAACCTCTGCACTGAGATACTGCTTAACACATCAGCGGAGGAGACAGCTGTATGTAACCTGGGGTCGGTTAACCTTGTTCGACATCTGAAAACGAAAGGCCTCGACCTCGAGTTGGTGGAGAAGACGGTTCGCACAGCGGTCCGTATGTTGGATAATGTCATCGACATCAATTTTTATCCGACAGCTGAAGCGCGAAATGCTAACCTCAGACATCGGCCGATTGGTCTTGGGATCATGGGATTTCAAGATGCTCTATTCGCGCAGCGGATTAGCTATGCAAGCCCTGAGGCTGTTAAGTTTGCGGATGAAAGTATGGAAGCGATTTCATACTACGCGATTCTGGCCTCAACGGAGCTTGCAGCCGAGCGCGGTGCGTACGGAAGCTATAAGGGATCTAAGTGGGATCGTGGTCTTCTACCAATTGATACCCTTAACATCCTAGCTGACGAACGTGGAGGGGATATCGATGTTGACAGCTCCTCAAAACTTGACTGGAAGAGGGTTCGGTCTGCAGTGAAGAAGCATGGAGTTCGCAATAGTAACACGATGGCTATCGCTCCGACGGCGACGATCTCGAATATTACGGGAGTCAGTCAGTCGATCGAGCCAGCGTACAAGCATCTCTATGCGAAGTCGAATCTGTCAGGAGAGTTTATTGTTCACAACACGTTCTTAGTTGATGAGCTCAAGCAGCTTAACATCTGGGATGAGGATATGATCGATGACTTAAAGTATTTCGATGGGTCAATCCAGGAGATCGAGAGGATCCCGGATGAGATCAAAAAGGTTTACCTCACGGCATTCGAGATAGAGCCCGACTGGTTGATTGAGTGCGGAAGTCGTCGTCAGAAGTGGATAGACATGGGGCAATCGCTTAACTTGTATATCGCCGAGCCAAGCGGTAAGAAACTCCACGACATGTACATGAGCGCCTGGAGGAAGGGTTTGAAGACCACGTACTACTTGCGCTCTCTGGGGGCCACGCAGATTGAGAAGTCGACAACCGACATCAACAAGCGGGGTTTACAGCCTCGCTGGATGAAGAACAAGTCGGCATCTGCAGAGGTAGTGGTTGAGCGAGGCGCGATCGCGGCAACCCCCACCCAAGAAACGGCCAGTAAACCGGAGGTGCCGAAGGTGTGCGGCCTTGATGGTGATTGCGAGAGTTGTCAGTAGTAGTTTTGGATGATCGAAGGGTTGATAGGAAGGAGATAGAGTATGTTGACATTTGATGATACAGGTTCCACGGGCTCAGCTAACGGCGATGGCTCAAACAACGACGGTTCGGAGAAGCGTGTCAGGGCTGATGAAAAACGAATCATTAACTGCGCCGCGGTAGATGTAAATCAGCTCATGCCACTCAAGTACAAGTGGGCATGGGAGCACTATCTGAACGGGTGCGCCAATAACTGGCTGCCGAGTGAAGTACCGATGGGGAAGGATATTGAGCTCTGGAAGTCTAATCGACTAACTGCTGATGAGCGACGAGTTATTCTTCGTAATCTTGGGTTCTTTAGCACAGCCGAGAGCTTGGTGGGAAACAACATTACCTTAGCCATCTTTAAGCATGTGACGAATCCTGAGTGCCGCCAGTACCTCCTGCGTCAAGCGTTCGAGGAGGCTGTCCACACTCACACGTTCCACTACATCGTTGAATCGCTCTCGCTCGATCAGGGGGAGGTCTTTAACATGTACAACGAGGTCAATTCCATCCACAAAAAGGACGCCTTTGAGATGGAATTAACGGCAGACGTGTTAAGACCGGACTTCTCAACAGCGACCAGAGAGGGAGCTCAGAAGTTCCTTGAGAACCTGATTGGCTTTTACGTCATCATGGAGGGAATATTCTTTTACAGCGGTTTTGTGATGATCCTTTCGTTCCACCGTCAAAACAAGTTGACTGGTATCGGCGAGCAGTTTCAGTACATCCTGCGTGACGAGAGTATCCACCTCAATTTCGGAATTGATCTCATCAACACGATTAAGGCGGAGAACCCTGATCTGTGGAGTCCTGAGTTCCAGGCTCACATCACTGATAAGATAAAGCAGGCTGTAGAGCTTGAGTACAACTACGCAGTAGACTGTTTGCCACGAGGTATCCTCGGACTGACAGCGCCAATGTTCCGGGATTATGTAGGGTACATAGCGGATCGTCGTCTTGAGAGAATAGGATTGAAGACCATATATGGCACAAAGAATCCATTCCCCTGGATGAGTGAGACAATCGATCTCGGAAAAGAGAAGAACTTCTTCGAGACGAGAGTAACTGAGTACCAGACGGCGGCATCGTTGAGCTGGTAATAGGCGGGCCAGACCAGGAGTGGTCTATTGTTCGTCAAATGAAAAGGGCAGCCCTTGAGGCTGCCCTTTTTTTATGTTCTCGTTATCTTGTTAACCGGAACACTGCACGAAAGGGCGATGTTCGAGATAGCGAGTACATAAATGCAATCGCATATTTCGAAGCTCGGCCTAGGAATTTGGAGCCTACAGTCTGTATGGGTGCTCCCGGTACCCAGGCAAACTGTAGGCGAAGAGGTAACAGGTCTTTGATGACCTGTTAACGACGCTTTTTCACAGCGAGCCTACCGCGGAGCACGTCGTCGCTGCGGTGGAGCGGGTGGATTCTCAGTGTCGGAGGAGAGTAGGATCGGTGCTTCGCTCCCATACAGCTCCCTAAACCTGCCTGCCAGTATCGCTGTGCGCATTCGGTCCATAAGGGAGCGATAGAAGGTTAGATTATGGATGCTTATGAGCTGAGATACGACAGGTTCCTGCGCCTTCACCAAGTGGTGCAAGTAGGCGCGGGGAAATCTTGTGCATGTTGAGCATGAGCAGGCACGATCGAGTGCTTCGTCGATAGTTCGATATACTCCCCGTCTTAGGTCGATTTTCCCGTGTGAAGTAAATGCGACCCCTTGGCCGCCGAGTGCCGTGGGTAGAATGCAGTCAAACATATCAATCCCGCGCCGCACCGCTTCCAAGAGGTCTATTGGTGTGCCTACCCCCATCAGGTAGCGTGGCTTGTCGGTTGGAAGAAGTTCGGCGGCAAACTCGGTAGTATCCTCTCGCTCCGCTTTGCTCTCGCCAACGGCTAGTCCCCCAAGGGCAAAACCATCAAAATTAATTGAGGTAATCTGGGTCGCGCTCTCCCGCCGCAAATGCTGGAAGCAACCACCCTGAACAATACCAAAAAGAGCTTGTTGGGAATCCCCACGGGCCGAGTAGCTTCGGTGCGCCCACCGGGTGGTTAGTTCCAGAGCCGCTCGTGTCGTTGCTTCATCGGAGGTAGAGCTCACGCAGTGGTCGAGCACCATCATGATGTCGCTTCCAATCGTTTTTTGCATCTCGATGCTGCTCTCAGGGGTGAGGAGTACTCGCCTACCATCGGTATAGCTGCGAAACGAGGCGCCCTCCTCTGAAAGGGAGATCTGCTTACTGAGAGAGAAGAGTTGGAATCCTCCCGAGTCGGTGAGCACAGCTCGGTTCCATGCCATGAAACGGTGGATATCCCCAAAACGCTCGAAGATCTTCGGGCCTGGCCTAATGAGTAGATGGTAGGTATTGGCCAGTAGAACCTGGTAATTCAGCTCATGAGCGCATCGAAGATCCAGAAAACGTAGAGCGGCCTGGGTTGCGACCGGCATGAAGATCGGGGTCTGCACTGCACCGTGAAGGGTTGTGAGCGTGAGTGCTCTGGCACGAGACCATGCATCGCGGGCATCTAAGGAGCAGGATAAACGTGACGACATCGACATGCGAGCCTATGTATAAGCCAGATCGACCCCAATCTCAACGCGGAGTCCGGTGATTGTTATAGCTCTCATCCGGGTTAGCCGCTAGAATGGTGGTGTTTTACGAGGCATCTGAAATGGACTCCGTGCATATACAGCAATCGAGTGAGGGTCGATCGTCGCTTGTTCAATTTATTGGGTCGCTCAGATCTAATAAAAAATTCGAGCTTCATCGTGATAAGATTCGAGTAGTGCCTCGCGGAATCTTCGTAGATGAACGGGCCGTTGAAGCTGTCGTAATCGCATTTCAGGAGTGGCTTATTAAGGCTAGCGGTGGAGAGGCGAACAAGACGATCGAAAAGACAAGACATTGGCTCTTCGAGGGGCATCAGCCTGAGCGTTTGTATCTAGTGGAGGGAAAGACCGTATTGGCGGGACACCTCATGCCTGCCCCGATCTCGAATCCGCAGCAGTATGGACTACCGTATTACTTGGGAGCGCTTCTTTCAACAGTGAGCTACCTCCATCCGGGCGATCCCCAACTGCGCGAGGTGCGGGGTTTAGAGCTGCGTCAAGGAAAATACGGTGTTGAGGCCCTGGTTGCTCGCCGAAGGAAGTCGATCGTCATTCCAGAGCACGCAATCAAATTATTTCATGATATCGCGCAGAGATCGCGATTTTTGCAGCGACGCTATCCTGGCATAGAGAAGAGCATGGTCGTCTGTGCAAAGAGCCTTGCTGGCTTAGTGCGAAGAGCGCGTTCTGTCCCGAGAACCTTTCCGATAGTAGTGCCGTTTGACCTAAAGACATCAAAGATAAGAGAGATCAGCGCCGCAGGTAAGTTTCTATTCATAGAGGAGAAAGGGGTTCTAGTGAGGATACTAGAGTTGAATGGGAGAAATTTAAGTGCTTTTCTAAAGGAGGAATTGGCGCGCGCTCCGAGAGAAAAGCTAGGATCATTCCGCCTACTTACGAAACATCGAGACCTCCTTGGTTTTTACGAAGTGAATGGGCGGCGAACCTCAGTGCACTCCCGTGCATTCTCCGAATTCGAGGAGCTGATACGTCGGACTCGTGAAACGCGGGAGAAATGCCAGGGGTGGTTTACCGCTGCTGAATGCTTTGAGAAGTTTTCCTCAATATATCAACTTTCACAGCCGATTGAGAGGTCTAAAATATCGGGAGCGTTAGCACGGTTCGGAATTGAGGGGAGTCGTTTCCGTATCAATGGGGGTTGGATATTCGCGCTCTCAGGGGATAACACCGTCATGCGGACGGTGGCGAAACATATCCGACTTCCTGGGCATCGGCGAAGCTGATTGCTTGCTATATTCTCCGAGAATTGTTGGGTCAATTAATTGTCATTTATATTCAACCCAAGTATGGCGCGAGAGTGGAATAGTCGAGATATCAAGTTTATCGATGGCCTTTTCCCGACCGCGCGTCGCTTCAAGCACTTACGTGCCTGCGGTCGCCGTTCGGGCGATTGAGAGACCCCCGCTTCAACTTCTTGACAGAAGTTTACCGGAAGTCTTCTGGTGGCTGCCTGAGCAAAACGATAGATTGATCAGGGCTTTTCTATTATTGATAGTTCTTGAGGGGTTCGTTCTAGATGGGAACAGATGATTTTTTAAACAAGACGCGGGTCGAGTACTCAAAAGACGCACTGGATGAGCACACGATAGACCCAGATCCCTTTAAGCAGTTCGCCGTTTGGTTTGATGAAGCATCTCAGGGGTTAGAGCCAGAGCCAAACGCGTGCGCGTTGGCAACGACAGGGAGTGATATGCAGCCGTCGGCGCGCATGGTGCTTGTAAAAGCCTTCGACGAGAGTGGATTTGTGTTTTTTACAAACTATCTATCTACTAAGGGAAGACAGATGGAGCAGAATAGTAAAGCAGCGCTGCTATTCTATTGGCCGTCCTGTGAGCGCCAGGTTCGAATAGAGGGTAGTGTTATAAGGACCAGCGAGGCGGATTCCGATCGTTATTTTCAGAATCGCCCTCGTAACTCACGGCTCGGATCGTCCGCCTCACTTCAAAGTCGGGTAGCATCGTCGAGGGAGGAAATAGATAGAGCTATGAGTAGTCTCGTTGCTTCAGTGGGTGATGGAGAGGTGATTCGACCGGCCCACTGGGGTGGGTATCGTCTACAGCCGGTTTTATTTGAATTCTGGCAGGGGAGAGAGAACCGTCTACACGATCGAATAGTGTATCGCAGAAAGGCTGAAGTTTGGAATCGGGAGCGTCTATGGCCGTAGAGTACCCGACCTTGGAACCATCGAACCCAAAACCATCGCCACGTGTTGTGCTTTTGGGAGGAGGATACACATTACAGCGAGTTGCTGAGCTTCTTCCTCCGGATTCTTTTGTGATTACTTCACGCCGATCTGACCAATGCAATGAGTGGCGGAATCGGGGCTGGCTCAGTCAGCAGGTCGACACTGAGAAAACAGAGAGCCTGAAAGATCTCTTCCGCGCCTTCCCTACGGCTTCGGTCTTGGTCGATAGCGTTCCTCCGGTACGTGACCGCGTTGCGACCGTTGGGGTGGAGAATATAACTAGGGAGTTGGAATCAACCGCGATCGGGAAAGTTATATATCTCAGTACAACGGGGGTATTCGGTAGGCGAGATGGCTCTGAAGTTGATGAAGATACCAAACCAGCTCCCTGGAACGAACAGGGACAAGCGCGGCTTGACTCTGAGGATGTCTACCGTCATTGGAGCAGGGGTGCATCTGGACGGGTGTTTATAGCGCTAAGGCTTCCAGCGATCTATGGACCGAGCCGGGGACTAGCTGAGTCTCTGAAACGGGGTAGCTACCGGCTGATTGGGGATGGTCATTTTTGGACCAACCGGATTCATGTCGAGGATCTTGCCCATGTAATCGGCAGAGCGATACATGCGGAGCGATTACCGGAGGTCTTATGCATAAGCGATGACTGCCCAGCTCTTGCTCGCGATGTTGTGGCTTTCGTTTGCGATCAAGAGAATATTGGCTTCCCGCTCCGTGTTTCCGAGCAGGAGGCTCTTCGAGCGGGAAATTATACTATGCTATCAAACCAGAGGATCAAAAACGATCGGATGAAACAAGTGCTCGGAATTACCCTGCGCTTCCCTTCGTTCCGCGAGGGGATGAGAAAAAGTAATCCAGCCGCATGAATCAGCAATCTCCGATTCCCTACAAAACCTTCGCCCGCCGCGAGACCCATCCAGCTCGCATCGGTGCGCTTGCAAGGCTGTATGGAGTGAATGCTCCGTATGCGAGTAAGTGCTCGATGCTAGAGATTGGGTGTGGAGATGGCGGAAATCTGATTCCGATTGCTGCAGCGAATCCACTCAGTAGTTTTGTAGGAATAGACCTATCTCAAGAGCTGATTGAGAGGGGAAAACTCGATATCGCCTCGCTCGGACTACAGAACATCGAACTCGTAGCCTCTGATATCTCTAGTTTCCCGGTTGAGGCGGGAGCGTTTGACTACATCGTGTGTCACGGAGTTTTTTCATGGGTAGCCTTCGAGGTACAGGAGGCGATCCTCGCCGTAATTCAAAAGGCATTATGCCCTCAGGGAATAGCGCTGGTAAGTTACAATACATTTCCGGGATGGGAGAAGCGAAAGGTTATTCGTGAACTCCTCCTCGAGGGCTCTCAAAACGCCGCCAATGCATCGGATCAGGCTCGATATGATGCTGCGATGAGCCATCTTCGGGCTCTCGCAGAGAGTGGCGATCCTCAAGTCGAACACGCTGAGTATGTTCGGGAGGCATATGCGCGATTGCGCTTATCCGAACCCTCATACATCATTCAGGAGTACCTCGGAGCTCACAATACACCGCTGTTTTTTAAAGATTTCGCGAGGCGAGTAGAGGGTAGAGGATTGCAGTACCTCTCCGAGTGTAGAGTTGTCATGATGAGCCCGAATGGGCTACCCGAATCAGTGCAAGTCAGGCTGGAGAGTCTACAAGGCGATACCGTGGCGTATGAGCAAGAGCTCGACATCGCGCGCAATCGAACCTTTCGGGAGACTCTTCTGTGTCGATCCGACATACATCTGCAACGAGGTCTTCGAGCTGCTACGTTCAAAGAGCTGCATATAGTAGCTTTGTACGCACCGACACAGAGGGGAAATACCCCCATTTCTCATACGAGCTTATTTCGAGAGATTGCGTCGGGTCGCGAGATACAAACTCCGCCAGGTGAGTGTTCGGATGTACTGGCGCTCGTAGCTTCCTTCAAATCGCAGGGGGCGCAGATCACGGACATATTTGATCGGTCGCGTGGGTTTCTCGAATTATCAGAAAGAGAGCTTATTAATATTGTGGTGACGTTGTGGCGTTCTGGGTTCGTTGAGCTTTTGAGCGAGTGTGTATGTGGAACAGAGATCAAGATGACGCTCCTCGAGTAATTCCATGGCTTAAGCGGGAAGTAGAGGCGAGACAGCGCGCCACGAGCGCGCTGCATGAGTCATATATTCTCTCCGCGAGCGAGCGTGAGATTCTTCAGCACTGCGATGGTTCCGTGAGGGTATCGGGACTAATAGAGCGAGCCCTGCGAGACATTTCGGTAGAGATGATAATTCGATTGATCGATTCTCTTGAGCAACGAGGGTTTTTTGTACGGTAATGTAGGGTGCCCTCAGGAGCGCTTAAACTGCTTAATGAGGCCAATTCCTAACGTCAGCAGTGCCATGAATGCCCACTCATAGACGTATCCAAGATGGATATCTGGTGGAGGCGTGGTATCAAAGAGAGGAATAGGGTAGCTCACATCAGGAGATTCCATACCGAGGTTCTCAACTTTCTGAGTGCCCGTGATCGAGAGCACCTCATTACGACCGGTAGAACTTTCTTTGAAAATCTTTTGAGATACGCCCGGATCCTGGGGATTCTCCATGATCTCCAAGTAGACCGGCAAAATCGGATACGGGAGTTGAAGTGACATCTTGTTGATATCAACGCGTATCCACACATCAACCCACGGTTTATCAAGTCCTGTCGGGGGGTCACTCGGAGCTAAGAATTTTTGAGGCATAGAATTCTTGATCAAACCAATATGGTCGACTCGACTTGGGCGGTGGTACTCCTTCCGAGTCTCCTTACCCTCTCGTCCGAGGGGGATAAAGCCGCGATCAATAAGTATCTGACCGGCATCGTTATCGAGCATTAGAGGTGTAATCACATGGAATCCTGCCCGGTCGTTTGGCCCTCGATTCCGTCTTACAATCATTTCGTGTTGAAAGTCGTACTCTCCTGAGAAGCGAACGCGTCGCCAGGTTTCTTGGGAGATGTCGTTCGAGGATCGTATCAGGTCAGATATGGGTGCGGGAGGTTCCAGCAACTTTCGCTCTAGGTGTTCAACGAGTTCTTGCTTTTGAATATGACGATCCCATTGCCAGATCGATAGGCGCACCATGCCAAGGGCGAGTCCCAGCGTAACGACGGTAGTAAGGAGAGAGAAATGAAAACGCACTGAGCGACAGTTTACACTTCCCGCGGGGACAGGTGAAATACGTAAGCTGAGACGGGATGATACGATGGGAATCTCTTTAGTTTTGTAACATACTGAAAATACTGGATTTAGCTGGGTTTTACTGATACAGCTGAGGGGTGATATGTTTTCATGTCAGAGGGGCTTCATCCTGTCGAGACCTCAGGCGTTGATCTGATTAGTGTTTTAGGAATTCGTTGATGTTTGTTCTTGGTTCAGGTGCTGCATTCCCAGCGGTAGAGTTGACGGACAGCGCGCTGGCAGCAATCAGGCCTACCCCTTCCGATGGCCAGGCTCGGCTATTAAGCCGCTTGGATATTGAGCAACGGCGGGTTTCCCTGCCTCTTGAGTACATTCTTTCGAGTAAGGCCTCCGACGCCGTGCTGGCGCGCAAAGCTGCCAATGCCTCTCCAACGGCTCTCGCAGTAGAAGCAATTAAGCTCGCTCTAAGCAAAGCTAATCTGTCTATAGAGCAGGTGGGGTTGATCATTGCTGATACCGCCACCCCTTACCAAACCTGTCCGTCTGAAGCGCAGCGCATCGCCGGTGCTTTTGGGGTCAAGGTGCCAGCGTATGACCTCGTCGCGGGCGCCCAATTCCTGCCGGTGTATATGAACACTCTCAGGGCATGGCGGGCCGATCGTTTTCCCGAGTATGTGGTGTGCGTCTCCACTAATGCTCCCTCTCACCACGTGCGTTATGAATCAGATGTGATCGCTGGATCTATCATGGGAGACGCCGCCGCGGCTATTATCGTATCCAAATCTCACAGCGCACCGTGGCGCGTGATAGATTCTCGGGTGCGTACATCAGCGAGCGGGCGATCTGTGCTGACTGTTGATAGAACGCTCTCTGTAGACGAATCAGGGATATTATCACAGGAGGATCTGACACGAGAGCTCGCGATGGCATTTGATACCATTACTTCGCAGATTCCAGATGTGGTTGGAAAGGGGTGGTTTGTGGGTCCTGAAATGCACGCCCGCGAATTCAAGTCATTTGCTAATAAGAGGGGAGTCGCGTCTTCAAGGATTGCTTCATTCGCCAAAGCAAAGGGCTTTTCAATCGGTAGTAGCCAGGCCGTTGTTCTCTCGGAGCTGTTGGCGCAGGCAAAGCCCGGTGAGTTCGTTGTCGTGATTTACTGCGATAAGGGTATGTCTGGGCACGTTATCTTACTGAGGTCATAGGCATCATGCTTCATATTCTAGGGATGGGCGCATCCCTAGAATATGA
>Ga0214923_10006746_pt1 | contig 12767 bp, 10 predicted proteins | sample LL1510_MetaG_FD_177993 | JGI IMG/M metagenome (GOLD analysis project Ga0214923, IMG submission 177993) | Freshwater microbial communities from Lake Lanier, Atlanta, Georgia, United States - LL-1510 | ecosystem: Environmental > Aquatic > Freshwater > Lake | place: USA: Georgia | collected...
AGCCGGTGCCGCGCGTTGGCTGCTGGCAGCTGTGGACGCGGCATGGGGTGAACCACTGCCGACGCTGCGCACCGAAGTGTTGGTCAATGCCATCGTTCCCGATGGCGATATTGCGACCACTGTTCAGATTGCGCGCGAAGCAGCAGCAGGCGGTTGTCGCACGATGAAAGTAAAGGTCGCATCACCAGCCGGATTCGGCCCACATCTTCAGGATGTGACCGAGCGCGACATCCCTCGCCTCCGAGAGGTGCGCGCCATCCTTGATGCGGAATTTGGAGTCGGTCAAGGCGCCATTCGCATCGACGCCAATGCTGCCTGGACTGCGGCTGATGCAATTCGAATCCTTCCGCTGCTGGCAGAAGCCGCAGGCGGACTTGAGTATGTGGAGCAGCCGTGCCAAGACCTTGAAGACTGCGCGCAAGTTCGGGCTGAGACTGGTGTGCGCATTGCCATCGATGAAGGTCTGCGGCTCGCTCAGAACTTTGACACCGCGGTGGTTGACGCGGTCCGGGAAGCCGCCGATGTGGTGATTGTTAAGCCGATACCAATGGGCGGTGCTGCCGAGGTCATTCGGATTGTTCAGGAGATTCAGCGACCGGTGGTGGTTTCTGGATCAATGGATACATCCATTGGTTTGAGTTATGTCCTCAACACGGCGTGTGCGATTCCGGGATTGGCACTCGCATGTGGTCTTGGCACTGGGAGTTTGCTTGCAGGTGACTTAACTGCGAAGACGCTGCTACCCACGCGCGGCACTCTTTCGAAAGCCGACGTTGCTGTTGACCCGGAGGCCCTGCGTGCTCACACGATTGCTGAAGAAGATCCGCGGCACTCATGGTGGTTGCAGCGTCTACACGATGCTGCGACGCACATTGCTGCACTTGGTAGCGTCGGGGCATGATTGATGATGCAACCACCGAATTGATTCGGCGTTACCAAGCCGGTGTGGGCTTGATTGATGCTGCACTAGCGATGCTGTCGGATGCTGATCTTGATCGCAGTGATGCTGGTGGTTGGACTGCGCGGATGGTGGTTCACCATCTGGCAGACAGCGAAACCAATGCCTATGTGCGTCTACGTCGATTGCTCGCAGAGTCTTCGGGCACCACGATTCTCGGGTACGACGAAGAGCGCTGGGCCGCATGCGCCCCGCTGGGTTACACCACGGAACCGATTGATGACTCAGTCGCAGTGCTGCGGGCAGTGCGAGCCGCGAGTGCACGAGTGTTGACTCGTATGGCTGAAGACGACTTTGACCGTGAAGGTGTCCACACGGAATCGGGCCGCTACACAGTGCGCGACTGGTTGAACATTTACGCGCGGCATGCCGAAGAGCACGCTGAGCAGATTCTCAAAGCAAGTGGCAGGTCGTGACGCTGTCGTGACTGAGTCTGCGGCGACATTATTGGCACACGCATGTGTGCAGCGGCTGATTGACCTTGGGGTCAAGCACGCGGTGTTAGCACCAGGTTCTCGTAACGCACCCATCTCCATCCTGCTAGCACAGGCTGAACAGCAAGGCTTGCTGACCTTGCATGTTCGAATTGATGAGCGTGAGGCCGCATTTCTTGCCCTCGGCTTGAGCAAACTCAGTGGCATTCCAACACTGTTGTGCTGCACATCAGGCACAGCAGCGGCGAACTTTGCGCCAGCGGTGGCTGAAGCTTTCTATTCGCAGGTGCCGATGATTGTTCTTACGGCAGATCGCCCAGAGGGTGCGGCGCAGCGCGGAGCCAGTCAGACGATTCGCCAAGACCAGTTGTACGCCGCGAATGCGCTTGCCAGTTTCACCATTGGCACGGGTGCTGATCATCATGTCGCGGCTGATCGGGCACGGGTTGCGTGGAGTGCGGCCTGCGGTCCGCAGCGTGGGCCGGTGCATGTGAACATACATCTTGCGGAACCACTGTTGGCAAGCCACGTTGAATGGCCGGCTCTGCGCGAGGCTGAACCGTTTGACATCAGTGAGGCAGCGCATGTTGATTCGCCGCCATTCGACCTCCCCACGCTTGGCAATCGCCCGGTCATGGTGATCGGCGATATCCCACAACATGAACGCAGCGTGGTGCAGTGCGCACTCGATTTTGCAGTAACTGTTGGCATCCCGGTGTTGATGGAACCGACCGCAGGAAGTCGTGACGCGCGCGTAGCGGTGCGTCGGCACGCACTGATGACGGATGCGGCCAGCGAAGGCATCACCTCCGTGATATCACTCGGACGCTTCGGACTCGGACGGCACCTTCGACGGCTGTGTGAACGGGCGAACACTCACATCGCATTTGCGGCTGAAGGTTTGGGTGCTGATCCGTTTGCCACGGCCACAAAGGTGCTGAAGTTGGCACGAGCCGAACCTGTGCTCACAGCGTTGCAATCAACGCTGAAGGTTGAACCGACCTGGCTTGAAAGTTTGCACACGGCAGATGAGCGAGCATCCATGCACGTTCAATCGGTGCTGGAATCAACTACTGCTGCGCCTAGTGGTCTACACGTCGCGGCCGAAGTTCTTGAGTTCGCGGCACACCACAATGCACTGGTGTTTGCAGCAGCATCACGCAGCATTCGTGATGTTGATGTGATGGCTGACTTTGCTGGGCCCACAGTGGTCGCCAATCTCGGTGTGAACGGCATTGATGGTCTCATCTCAACGGCAGCAGGCGTGGCATTGTCACAGCAGCAGCACACGTACTTACTCATTGGTGACATTGCCTTCCTGCATGGCAGCAACGGCTTGCTCAACGTTGCTGGTGAAGCGCCAGCACCGTTGACTGTCGTGGTCGTGGATGACAACGGTGGTGCAATCTTCAGCGACCTCGAACAAGGTGCTGAGGAATTTCAACCGTGGTTCGAGCGAGTGTTCGGCACCCCACACAACATGAATCTGGTCAACGTCGCTCGTGGCTACGGAGTCAACGCAGTTGGTGTGGAAACACGCGCTGAACTTGCTGCGCAGTTGGCCACTCGCACACCAGGTGTCATCGTGGTCAAAGCGGCGAACCGAGAGCAATCACGAAATCTGCGCGCTCAACTACAAAGTTAGAAGACGAGCATCCGGAGCGCGAGCGTGCAGGGGTTCGCCGCGCTGAGCCATGAACATGGCGTTTAACTGCAGCGGTCGCTGAAACGACCCTTACTCAGCATCGCGAGAGTTATTACTCTCGAATCCCCGTCACGTCGGCACATCAAGGTGTCAGCGCTTTGCGCATCGCTTGCAATTTCGCTTCCGACTCAGCGCGCTCGGATTCAGCGGTTGACCCTGCGACAATGCCGCAACCGGCGAATAGTTCGATCTGAGTTTGCTGTTCATCTAGAACATGTCCGCAACGCAAAGCGATACCAAATTCACCGTCACCATGCGCATCGCTCCAACCGACTGGCGCTGCATAGCGACCGCGGTCCAACTGCTCAAGTTCGTTGATGACCGCGGCTGCGCGTTCCGTTGGTGTTCCGCACACAGCAGCAGTCGGATGTAGCGAACCGGCGAGCGCAACGGCGGGCACATCATCAGCGAGTTCACCCGTCACATCCGTGGCGAGATGCTGCACATTGGCCAAGCGCAGTAGTGATGGCTCTGCGGGTACATCCAGATCAGTGCAGTGCGCAGCCAGCACATCTGCCACGGAGCGGACTGCATATTCATGCTCCGCTAGGTCTTTATCACTTTCGCGCAAACGATTCGCTAAGTCACCATCAATGAATTCATCAGCTGAGCGCTTCACCGTTCCGGCAAGCACTCGCGATGCCACTGTCGGTCCGTGGCGACGCACCAACATCTCGGGGGTTGCGCCGACCCAGCCGTCAACAAGAAATGTCCAGCATGACGGCTGCGCCTGTGCGAGTTGCGTGACGAGCCAGCCTAAGTCGATGGCCGCATCCGCAGTGCCAACGATGCTGCGCGCGAGCACGACTTTGTCGAGCGCCCCTGCTTCAATCCGCCCCACCGCACGCGAGACTTGTTCCTGCCACCGATCAAGTGCCAGCGCACCATCGCGCCACTCAATGGTTGTGTGTCGGGAGTGAGTTTCGCGATGCTGCCGGAGGTTTTCCAAGAACTGCAGAGGACTTGTTGCCGCGGCTGCAGAGACTGTCGCGAGCGAGACGAAATTACCGTCACGACGAAGGAGGTGTTGCGGCACAATCACCGCTGAATCCCCTCGGTCAGGCTCGTAGTTGAACGACATAAATGCCACCAACGCACCTGTGGGGTCATCAAACTGCTGTGACTCGCGTGCCCACCAGCGTTGTGCTCTCGAGAACCGTTCGCGGCCCGTGAGGTGAGTGCGCGTTACTTCCCCTAGACCAACAAGACCTTTTTCGTGTTCACGCCCACCTGTGATCCAGACCAATGCGCCAGTGGGGGAAACGACATCTGTCAACGAAAACTCGGGCCACAGGCTGTCGATGTCAATTTCGCACACAAACACCTGTTGACCCACGTCTGCTTAGCCTAGGTGTGAACTCACATGTCCGCTGCCGCCGGTTCACCCTGCACATGCGCGCACATCAGCAACGCATGAGAATGCCTCCGTGAGCCGACCCGACTTGAGTAAAGACCCGGCTGCAGTGGCGTCGATGTTCGATCGCGTCGCAAAGCGGTATGACCTGGTAAACGATCTTCTCTCACTCGGCCAAACTCGTCGTTGGCGAACGGTGGTCACCAATGTTGTCGATGCGCGTGCTGGGCAGCGCGTGCTTGACCTCGCCGCAGGCACTGGAACATCGTCCGCACCATTGGCAGCCCAAGGGGCAACCGTGATTGCGGCCGACTTTTCCCTAGGAATGCTCAGGCAGGGCCGCACCCAACAGCAAGACCTACCCTTCGTCGCCGCGGACGCAATGAAACTGCCGTTCGCGGACGCAAGTTTTGATGTCGTCACCATTTCCTTCGGGCTGCGCAATGTTCATGGCTTGGAGACCGCGCTCGCGGAAATGTTCCGTGTGACCTCCCCTGGTGGAAAAATCGTCATCTGCGAGTTCAGTACCCCGACAAATCGGATATTTCGGAAGATTTATCGCCGTTATCTCGGATCCATTGTCCGGTGGGCATCCCGAGTGTTCTCAAGTGATCCAGCGGCTTACGAGTACCTGGGGGACTCGATTGTGGCGTGGCCGGACCAACAACGATTAGCCCAAATTTTGACGACGGCTGGTTGGCACAGGCCGCGTTGGCGCAATCTCACCGGTGGCATTGTTTCCGTGCACGTGGCACAACGGTCCTAGATACTCACCTCGGACAGCGAGCACATCTTCGGCAAAGGAGCCGTCACCCGGGTGGGACCATCGCAGATGGTGGCAGCGAGTGAGACATAGCCACTCATCTGAGTCCGCCACATGCGTGCGCACATGCCCGATAAGTGGGTCAACACGCGCGACCCCCAACATGCGCGCATGCTGCACACTTCTAGGATTGGCAAGGCACAGCACACGGCTGCGCCACCTCTGTCCGAACACCGCCGCAAATCCGTCGGGCCCGACTGACTGAAGAGGGGAGCCCTCGCCGTGAGCGCCTACCTCCCCATTCTGGTGCTCGGTTTGCTCTCCTTCGGTTTTGCGATTTTTTCTGTCGTAGCCGGTGCTCTCACTGGTCCAAAGCGCTACAACCGAGCGCGGCTTTCCGCCTATGAGTGCGGCATCGAAGCCACACCTCAACCGGCTGGTGGCGGTCGCTTCCCAGTGAAGTACTACCTCACCGCAATGTTGTTCATCGTTTTCGATATTGAAATTGTTTTTCTCTACCCCTGGGCAGTGACATTTGATCGACTTGCACTGTTTGGGTTGATTGAAATGGTGATGTTCATCGCGACAGTGCTCGTTGCATACGCCTATGTCTGGCGTCGCGGCGGCCTGGAGTGGGACAACTAGGCACAGCGAAGATTCCGAGCGAAGGACAAGGGACGAACCATGGGCATTGAAGAGAAGTTGCCAAGCGGCTTCTTGCTCACCACGGTCGAGAAGTTCGCCGGCTACGCGCGCAAGAGTGCGCTGTGGCCTGCAACATTCGGCTTGGCTTGCTGTGCCATTGAAATGATGACCACCGGCGGCGCGCGATATGACCTTGCTCGCTTTGGCATGGAAGTGTTCCGTGCATCACCTCGCCAGGCCGACCTCATGATTGTGGCCGGTCGCGTCAGTCAAAAGATGGCACCAGTTTTGCGCCAGATTTATGACCAAATGCCGGGACCGAAGTGGGTTCTTGCCATGGGGGTGTGCGCATCCAGTGGCGGCATGTTCAACAACTACGCCGTGGTTCAAGGTGTTGACCACGTTGTCCCGGTCGATATCTACCTCCCCGGCTGCCCACCGCGTCCGGAAATGTTGATTGACGCAATCCTGAAACTGCACGACCAGATTTCTGACACAAAACTTGGCAAGAACCGGGTGCGCGAGATTGAGAACATTGAGCGCGAAGCCCTCTCTGCAGCCCCAACATCTGCAATGAAGGGGCTGCTGCGATGACTAATCAGCCCAATCTGCCGGTGGTGCCGGAAAACGCAGCGTTACTCGACACCGTGGTCACCAAGCACGGCATGTTCAGCCCGAGTGCCGGTGGTGACACGTCAGGTTTCGGCGGTTTGGTTGAGCGGTTCGAACTTGCGCCAGCCGCAATGAAGCCTTTCGGTGGTTGGTTTGATGATGTCTCAGATGCGATTGTGAAAGCCGCTGCAGCCAAAGGTCTACCCACGGAGTCCGTTTTCGAACGCGTGAGCATTGACCGTGGTGAAATCACATTTTTCGTTTCGCCGCAGAACCTGCGCACTGTGATGCAGGTGCTGCGTGATGAGCCGAGCCTTCGCTTTGAAATGTGCATGGGTGTCAATGGGGTTCACTACCCATTTGAAACCGGGCGCGAACTGCACGCGGTTTATCCCATGCAGTCCGTGACGCACAACCGCCGTGTCCGAGTTGAAGTTGCGGTGTCAGATGACAACCCACACATCCCTTCAATTGTCGACATCTACCCAGGCAACAACTGGCATGAACGCGAGACGTGGGATTTCTTCGGCATCGTCTTCGATGGCCACCCAGGTTTGACACGCATTGAAATGCCCGATGACTGGCCGGGGCACCCACAACGCAAGGACTACCCACTCGGTGGCATTGACATTGAGTACAAGGGCGCAACCGTGCCCGCTCCAGATAAGCGCAGGTCGTACTCATGAGCGAGCAGACCACTCATTCCACCGCGGACCCATATGCCGGCTTCACCGACACCACTGAAGGTCGAGTGCACACCGTCACAGGCCAGGACTGGGACACCATCACAGGTGCGGCCGCTGGTCAAACTGAACGACTTGTTGTCAACATGGGTCCGCAGCACCCGTCCACACACGGCGTGCTGCGCCTGATTCTTGAAATCGAAGGCGAGACCGTCACTGAAGCCCGCTGCGGCATCGGTTACTTGCACACCGGAATCGAGAAGAATCTCGAATATCGCACGTGGACGCAAGGAGTCACGTTCGTCACGCGCATGGACTACCTCTCGCCATTCTTCAACGAAACCGCATACTGCTTGGCTGTTGAGAAGTTGCTGGGCATCACCGACCAGATTCCTGAGCGCGCCAACGTCATTCGCGTGATGATGATGGAACTGAACCGCATCTCATCTCACCTAGTGGCGCTCGCCACCGGCGGTATGGAACTGGGTGCTTTGTCGCCCATGATTTTTGGATTCCGCGAGCGCGAACTGGTGCTTGACCTTTTCGAGCTCATCACCGGTCTGCGCATGAATAGTGCTTACATCCGTCCCGGCGGTGTTGCTCAGGACCTGCCTGATGGTGCGGTGGAGAAAATCCGCGAGACGCTGGATTTACTTCCGAAGCGCTTGAAAGACACCAGTGATTTGTTGGTGGACAACCAAATCTGGATGGGTCGCACAGTTGGTATCGGATTCCTAGACCTGCCCACATGCATGGCACTTGGAATCACCGGGCCGGTGCTTCGTTCCACCGGTTTCGCACACGACTTGCGCAAGAGCCAGCCTTATTGCGGCTACGAGACTTACGACTTCGATGTGCCCACAGTTGACACCTGTGATGTTTACGGCCGCTTTTTACTGCGCATCCGTGAGATGCAGGAATCAATGAAGATTGTGCGTCAGTGTTTGGACCGACTCAAGCCCGGTCCAGTGATGGTTGAAGACGCCAAGATTGCTTGGCCAGCCCAACTCGCTGTGGGCAGTGACGGCATGGGCAACAGCCTTGCCCACATCAGGAACATCATGGCCGAATCAATGGAGGCGCTGATTCACCACTTCAAGTTGGTGACCGAAGGTTTCCGAGTTCCGGCGGGTCAGGTCTATCAAGCCATTGAGTCACCACGTGGTGAACTCGGTGTTCATATGGTCAGTGACGGCGGCACTCGCCCTTATCGCGTGCACTTCCGCGATCCTTCGTTCAACAACTTGCAAGCCACTGCCGCGATGAGTGAAGGCGGTCAGGTTGCAGACATCATCGGCGCGATTGCGTCGATTGACCCGGTCATGGGAGGCGTTGACCGATGATCGACTCAACCACGAAGGCGCAGTTACAAGAGATTGCTGACCGCTACCCGGTTGCACGTTCAGGGTTGTTGCCAATGTTGCACTTGCTGCAATCGGTTGAAGGTCATGTGAGCACTGACGGAATTGATGCCTGCGCTGAAGTGCTTGGCATCAGCACTGCTGAAGTCACGGCTGTCGCAACCTTCTACACGATGTATCACAACGAACCACAAGGTGAGCACCACATTGGCGTGTGCATCAACCCTGGCTGCGCCATCCTCGGTGGCGACGATGTTTATGCAGCTGTCTGTGCGCGGCTGGGCATCGGTCACGATGAAGTAACAGCCGACGGCAAGTTCTCGTTGGAGCGTATTGAATGTCAGGCTGCCTGCACACATGCGCCGGTGATGACGGTGAACTGGGAATTTATGGATCGCGTGTCACCTGAGCAAGCCGTAGGTGTCATTGATGCACTCGCTGCCGGCGAGCAGGTTGAGTCCACTCGTGGCCCAAAGGTCACATCATGGCGCGACACTGCTCGCGTGCTCGCTGGTTTTGACGACGGCAAAGCGGCAGATGGTGTTGCTGCCGATGAGTTGATGCTCGCCGGACTGAAGCGCGCAAAAGAATTGGGCATGAAAGCTCCCACCACAAAGGGTGGTGAGTGAACGATGGGAATCACCTCGGGGCTGACCCCTGTCCTCAGCGCCCACTGGGATGAGCCGGATTCATTCACCATTGCTGGCTACCGTCGCCACGGCGGTTACACCGCAGTTGCTAAAGCATTCGCAACCGACCCAGATTCAGTGATTGCCACTGTGAAGGACTCTGGGCTACGTGGTCGCGGTGGTGCAGGCTTCCCCACCGGCCTGAAGTGGTCATTCGTCCCTCAAAACGATGGCAAACCGCACTACTTAGTCATCAACGCCGACGAATCTGAGCCGGGTGCCTGCAAAGACATTCCGTTGATGATGGCTAACCCACATGCGCTGATTGAAGGCATCATCATTGCCGCCTATGCAATCCGTGCCAACCACGCATTCATCTACATCCGCGGTGAAGTGCCACATGTGATTCGTCGCGTGAACGCCGCAGTTCGCGAGGCTTATGCGGCTGGTTTTCTCGGCGCGAACATCTCGGGTAGCGGCTTCAACCTTGATGTGGTGGTGCACGCAGGTGCTGGCGCATATATCTGCGGTGAAGAAACTGCATTGCTTGATTCTCTTGAAGGTCGCCGTGGCCAACCGCGTTTGAAGCCACCATTCCCGGCGGTTGCGGGGCTCTACGCATCTCCAACAGTTGTGAACAATGTGGAGACCATTGCGAATGTGCCAGCCATCATCAATGGCGGTGTTGATTGGTTCCGTCAATTCGGAACCGAGAAGTCACCCGGCTTTAAGTTGTTTGCGGTCAGCGGGCATGTCAATCGTCCAGGCATCTATGAAGCGCCACTAGGCATCACCATGCGCGAATTACTTGACCACGCAGGCGGCGTGCGGTCTGGTCACAAGGTCAAGTTCTGGCTACCCGGCGGTTCGTCGGTGCCGATGTTGATTGAAGAACATCTCGACTTGCCACTCACCTACGAAGACATAGCCGCTGCAGGTTCCATGTTGGGCACTGGCACTCCGATGGTGTTCGACGAAACCACGAGTGTCGTGCGTGCTGTCACAGGTTGGCTTCGTTTCTACAAGCACGAGTCGTGCGGTAAGTGCACGCCGTGTCGTGAAGGTACATATTGGATGACGCACATGCTCAGCAAATTTGAGGCTGGTCGTGGCACTGCATCAGATCTTGAAACCATTGGTTCCGTCTGTTCCCAAATTGCTGGCCGCTCATTCTGTGCGTTGGGCGATGCTGCTGCGACACCGTTCCCGGCAGCAGTCAAGTACTTCCGTGAGGAGTTTGAGCAAGGCATGACCACGCCAGCGAACATCGCCTTCGCTCCAGCAGCCGCGACGATGCTTCCGGTGGTGACGCGATGACACTCATGGCCAACAGCCCGGCAGGCGCTCCAGCCCCGGTTGAAACCGTCAACGTCACCATCGATGGTGTCGCTGTTGCAGTGCCCAAGGGCACGCTCATCATTCGGGCCGCGGAAATGCTCGGCGTTGCTGTGCCGCGTTTCTGTGACCACCCGTTGCTCGAACCCGTTGCAGCATGCCGAATGTGTTTGGTTGAAATTGAGGGTCAACCCAAACCGCAGCCTTCATGTGCCATTCCCGTTGCTGAAGGCATGGTTGTGCGCACCCAACACAGCAGCACGATCGCAGATGAAGCCCAAAAGGGTGTCATGGAGTTCTTGCTCGTCAACCACCCACTTGATTGCCCAATTTGCGACAAGGGTGGCGAGTGCCCGCTGCAAAATCAAGCGATGAGCAATGGTCGTCCGGCATCTCGCTTTGAGGGACCAAAGCGAGAATTCCCAAAGCCCATCAATGTCAGCGCGCAGGTGTTACTTGACCGCGAGCGTTGTGTTTCATGTGCGCGTTGCACACGTTTTGCTGAGGAAATTGCTGGTGATCCCTTCATCGCACTGCTTGAGCGTGGTGCACAACAGCAAGTCGGCACGAGTGAAGAAGAACCATTCGATTCCTACTTCTCGGGTAACACAATTCAAATCTGCCCGGTGGGTGCCCTCACCAGTGCGAGCTACCGATTCCGCTCGCGGCCGTTTGACCTCGTTTCCACGCCAACGGTGTGTGAACACTGCGCATCCGGTTGCACCCTGCGCACAGATCACCGCCGCCATCAAGTCACGCGTCGTCTGGCGTGGGATAACCCGGCAGTGAACGAAGAGTGGAACTGCGATAAAGGTCGCTTTGCTTTCGCATATGTTCAACAAAACCGTTTGACCCACCCACTCGTGCGAGGCGCAGACGGCGAGTTGCATGTCGCGTCCTGGCCCGAAGCGCTGGCTGCAGCAGCGGCCGGGCTCAGCGCCGCTCGCGGCAAAGTTGCGCACTTCATTGGTGGGCGCTTGACGGTTGAAGATGCTTACGCGTATTCGCGCTTTGCACGCACCGTGACTCACACGGATGCCATTGATTTCCGTAACCGTGCCGCATCCGATGAAGAGTCGCAGTTCTTACGCCACGCAGTTGTTGCCCGCCAAGGTGTCGCGTACGCAGACCTTGAACAAGCGCCGATGGTGTTACTCGTCGCGTTCGAACCAGAGGATGAGTCTCCGATTGTTTTCCTTCGCTTGCACAAAGCAGTGCGCAAGGGCGGCACGTCGGTGGTCACACTCGCTTCTTACGCCAGTGCCGGAACACGAAAGTTGTCTGCACGCCACATCGCGTGCACGCCGAACACCACTGCTGCCGCGCTGACCTCACTCGATGCAGATGTCGTCAGCGGTTTATCCGCAGCCGGCTCGGTCATCATGGTTGGTCAACGTGCGGCTTTAACACCAGGTTTACTTTCTGCAGTTGCCGCGTTGAGTGCAAAGACAGGCGCGCGCATTGCATGGGTGCCACGTCGTGCTGGCGAGCGCGGGGCGTTGGAAGTGGGTGCCATCGGCGGTTGGCTACCCGGCGGACGCAGTGGCAGTAATGACAGCGATCGCGCTGCGGTGGAACAGGTGTGGGGTCCGCTTCCCACATCACCATCGCATTCCGCAGATGAACTCACTGCGGCGGTAGTGCGCGGACAGCTCACGGCAGTGGTGACAGCAGGACTTGAACCGCGCGATGCTGCAAACCCACACGCACTGCGCGCGGCACTAGACGCTGCATCGTTTGTTGTGGCATTCGAGACCCGTCACACTGACATCACCGAGCGCGCCGATGTGATTTTCCCGGTGGCCACGGTCACAGAGAAATCTGGTTCATTCGTCAACTGGGAAGGTCGGGTGCAAGCCTTTGCTGCCGTTGAGCAAGGTTCAACTCACCTCAGTGACGCGCGCGTGCTTGCTGATTTGGCGCACGTGATGGGCGTGGATTTCCCGAGCACTCACACGGCGCTGCGTCGTGAAATGGCTGCGCTTGCGGTCACTGGTGCGCCGACATCTTCAGCCCCAACGGTTGTGCCAGCATCACATCCCACAATCGGCATCGTGCTTGATTCATGGCATGAACTCATCGACGCTGGTGGCATGCAGGAGGGTGAGCCCTATCTCGGTGCGACTGCTCGTCCGGTTGTTGCTCGCATGTCGACCACCACGGCTGCAGCAGTCGGCGCAGTGGACGGTGGGCAGGTGCGAATCTCGTCAACGCATGGTGCGGTCGATGTCACCGCATCTGTGGAACCGGGCATGGCAGATGGTGTTGTGTGGTTGCCTGCCAATGCA
>Ga0214923_10006749_pt1 | contig 12765 bp, 17 predicted proteins | sample LL1510_MetaG_FD_177993 | JGI IMG/M metagenome (GOLD analysis project Ga0214923, IMG submission 177993) | Freshwater microbial communities from Lake Lanier, Atlanta, Georgia, United States - LL-1510 | ecosystem: Environmental > Aquatic > Freshwater > Lake | place: USA: Georgia | collected...
TGATAAGTCACCCGCTCCGGTAAAACTCATTATAGGTTTATCACTGCCCAAGCCTTGTGTAAAGATAAAACGACTATCAACCCCTTGTGACCATAAATAATCACCGACGGCTCTCGCTCTCGCCAAAGTCAATGCACGAGCACGCTTTTGGGAACCACATGGATTACTGAAGGCCGTCACTGTAACAGCAATTTTTCTAAATTGCTTAAGATAACAAGCAACCCCATTGAGTAATTTATAAGACTCCCAAGTCAGTCTCGGTGATTCGTTTGCAAACAACTGTTTCGACGGGATTGATACCAGGTAATCTTGGCCAATAGTAATCACACGGACAGAGTATTTTTTAAACTGTGTTTGCATATTGATTACTTTACAATCATTCGCTCCAGCCACTTTGTAAGGCAAGACTTGCGGTTCTGAATATTGATTATGACGATGACAGCCAGACAGCCCCAACACCAAGGCAGTAAAAAAAACAGCGTTTCCAAAGAAACCAACACAGAATCGTCTCAATGCAAATCCCCGTCGAAAAAAGACATCACTCTATAGGAAATAAAACAATATATAAACCCAGGTTACAAGGAATTTCTCGACACAGAATAAAAAAACATGTCCTCTGTGGTGAGGGGATTGTTGATAAAAATAAAATGACAACAAGAGGAGTTCCCGCCCATCTCTAGGATCTTGATAGCCATAGTACTCTTAACAGGGGGAAGGTGTATCCGTTAAAAAGATCCATCGAATTAAACGCCATCGTCATCGACTTTATTTTTTACTCTTTCTCTTTCAGTTATCAAAGCTTCTGATAATTGGTCAACCAGCTCAGACAGTTCTTCTGGTGAAATCTCATCACGCTCGTCTGGAGGGTAAGTCGTTGCAAACTGAAAGTCATTGATTATTTCATTAGCAATATTGCCAGACAATTTTTCTTTTTCACCGACCAGGCGCTCTATTTGCATCAGAGCATCGCGGGTCACATTAATATCCAATAATGGCGCAGAAAATGCCGCTATGTCTTTGGCAAGTATAGGAATCGAATTGGACGGGGTCCGTAAACGAGAGAAAATGGTCAAAGCACCCTCTTCTTCCACCTCAACCAATTCGTCCATCACTTCCGGTTCATTGTGTTGGTGAAAGGCAAGTAATGCGGCTACTCCGCGCTCAATTGGTTCAACAATAGTCGACTCTCGAAGTGTGTCACTGATTAATCGAATTTCATCACTCTCAACAGTTTTTCTAATACTTAAATCGGTGCTATTCAATATGAGCTTAAATCCTGCCAATTGTTTTTGTAATTTTGCTAAATAGTCATCTGGCGGTGCCGCAACTTTCAAAAATTGATTTAATTTAATTTTCTTGACTGGTTTTGGACTTGCGTAAAACATCTTAGCGCGCACAATTTTGGAACGGAAGAAAATATGCGCCTCACCCTCGGTTTGCTCCTTTAAATCCAACAAATCAATACGAGCTCGACGTTCGAATGAAGAACTTTTCGTGTCCATGTAACTATTGGCAATACTCGTTTCTTTGGTTTGAAAGGAGTCTACTTTTGTCACATACGCTTCACCGGCAGTTTTCGTGAAAAAATCCCAAGTCTCGGTTGGATCTTCCAGTTTCATACAAATTTTAATGTTTGTATTCGCACCAATAGATGCCGCCTCTTCCTTGGATGCCTTTTGAAATGCCGGTAAATCCTGGCCTGCAAAAATGGCCGAAAAGCCAAGGGATCGTGCTTGCGCAGGCACAACAGCAAAACCCTGTACCGCATAATAACCATATTCATCAAGGATACAAATATAGGGCGTTGGAGCATTGGTGGGCTTTCGTTCAATCACATCCCGGTAGTCCCCCTCCACTTCTTCTCCAAGACCTGCAGCCATCATCGCCTTCAAAGAAGAAACAATTATTTTTCCTAAGTTGGATAATTCATCAGGTGATTTTTCAAGAGCAGGTAATAGAACAACGAGTATTCTTCTGTTGAGTACAACGTCTTTGAAATCTACTTCCGCCAAATTGGTTCTAACAATATGACCGTAGGTATCTGCCAGGGATGAAAAAGCTCGTACTAATTGCATGGTAATAAATCCATGCTGCTCTAAAACCTGCGACACTTGTTTTCCTTTCTTTTCTTTATTGTAACCAGGCAATGTACTTAAATAGTTTCTGAGAGGATCGGTCACTAATTTAGGAATTGATTCAATATTAATACTCTCTTGTTCATCACGTGGAAATACTTTATCAATGATAATCGCCTCTAAACGATCCAGTGGAAAATAGTTACGAATGCTATTTGCATCAAGAAGAATGGCGCCTTCATCGCGCATATAAACCAGTAGACGCATTAAAGCTTCAACAAACGCAATGGCTCGACCTTTCCACATATCACCATCTGAAGATTGGCCAGAATCTCCCATCAAACTCACGACCAATTGCGTCAACATACTAGAGGAGCCTTGGCAAAAGGGATTTAATGTATTAGAGAGTCTTTTGGTTTGAGGGCCAACGATATCGCGAGCCCCGGTCATAAAATTAATTAATAACAGATCGTCTTCTCGACCCATACTCCGAGTTAAAGAAAATATTTTGGCATAAAGCGAGTTGTCGCCCTTTCCATCAACATAAATAAAACCACTGCCTTGAATCAAGGCGTTATATGCAATTGAAATGAGCGCTTCTGTTTTACCGCTACCAGTCGATCCAAAAATAAGCACGTGTGTGCGCATGTCTTCGTTTGAAAACCAAAGTTCCTCATTTGTTCTGAGATCATTTCCAAAATAAGCAATGCCTCTTGCCGTGTTTGGCGTTTTAATCCCCGGTCTTAGATCGTTAAAGTCCTTTACGTGGGCCACTCTAGGAAGTCGAAAAGGTAACATTTGTTTGCGAGTATGAGTAAAAAGAAAAGCAAAAAAGCCGATGAAGAGGAAAATCAAGCCAGCTTCACTAATGACATAAGCCCCCATCGCTAATACCACCAATACAATCGAAATATTGGTAGGATCAGCAAAAAATTGCCCCATGCGTTGACCAAAAGAACGTGTGTCACGCAGTAGAAGCCCAGGATCAATCTCTTTACGAGAATCAATGCCTCGCATCATGGTAGAAGCTCCTTCATTTCTTTAGGAGTCAATTTTATTTCCTTGACCGCTATCTCTAGTGCTTTAATCGCTTCATCAATCATCGGAACCAATGAGCCTCTGCCCATGGCTTTTTCAGCCAGCCAATGAGCAAATGGCCCGCCAATTTCTGCAAAAGGTGTTTGTCTACCAACGGCGTTGAGCATGTACCATAAACGCCTATCCACTGGTTTTAACCATAAAAATTCTGCGCTTGGTACAACGCCATCCTCACGAGAATGCAATAAGAGAGAGGCCATGACCGTCAACAGGTAAGCATGCATCGATATAATTTCTTGGACGTTTTCTTGATGCTGGTACTTCCTCAGGGTAGGCATTGCAACGGCATAATTGGGCTTTCCCATCGCAACACTCTTATCAATGGTATCTAAGATATGGCTTGCAGCGCCTCTATCACGATTCAACCTTGCCATAAATACCGCAGCCAAGGCACAAACGTGTGGTGGGCAATGCTCAAAGCCATCCCAGTAAGGACCCAACTGCAAAGTAAACACCCGTTTGGCATCCCCGCGCCTTATACCAGCAGTCATTTCCATCCCCGCTACTGGATTTTCCAATAAGACGTCTTCTTTTTTAAGTAACTCATACTTGCGTGCAAACTCCATGGGCGTTAAAGCCATTGCCCATGGTCCTACACTGATGTCTGTATCTACGAGATTTAAGTTTATCACCGGCATGATCGCAGGCCAATTGAATTGTTCCTGCTTACGCAAGGAGGACATATCATGTGTCCTTCGAAACTTCAGAATAATATTTGATCTATACAGGTATACCGCGAACAAGATGAGAATGGCAATGATTGGATAACGGGTATACTGGCCAACATTAGCGCTTAAGAACATTAGCTGCTTCCAGGTAACACTCGCTGGATCAACCGTTTGCATAATATATATTTCATCAGCCAGTGCGGTGTTGCCAATAAATATATGAATCATCTTGGCTTGTAACACATTCATAAAAAACACAAAGGCTACAATGTACTTGTGTGCGGTATACCAAATTAGCCATAACAAAAAAACAGCCGAGCCCGCTAGCCATAAAGGTGCCGAAGCATGTTCACCTGATTGCTGCTGTGCTTGTTGGGCCATTTTGCCAATAGAAAAAGAGAGTATAGATGAAGTATATACCCTTTATTATGAAATTTGCGATAGCTTATTTTTACTTTGCAAAGTCGTCAGCTAAAATGGTTGAGTGATTCATTTAAAGTTCTTTAGCTTGGCTCTGAGGGCTTGTCTTTGATGAGCTTTCCATAGTGGTAGCGATAACTGCTTTTTAAGTGAATAAAGCGAACGATATTATCCAAAACCAGCGCTTTGTCTTTTAGAGAAAGCAACGATTTTCCCAATTTATCTACAGGGGTTTTATCAACAGATAGCGTCAAAATATCCGACTGCTTCACATAAATTGCAACGTATGCTTCATTAATCTTATTCTCTTTGGTTCGAATGATGGCTTGAATATCTTCTTCATTCGAATAGATAGGTCGCGAAATCATTTGTCTTGGCAAATTCATGAGTATTCGCTCCCAGGAGGAAAGATTGTTGCCATCCGCGGAGTAAAGAGCTACAAAAATTTGTTGCTGCCCCACCCATGCCGCCTCTTTATTCCGTAATTTTGTTTCTAACTGGACTTTTTCATGCTCTGGTGCATTCACCTGATTATTAAATTTATCTCGAATATCGCGTAAATTTTTCCCGATGAGTTTCAAAAAATTAGAATCATCCCAAGGCCCTGTTTCTATAGCCTCTTCCAGCGCCTTTAATATGGCAGCATTTTGCTTGTCCGATAATTCATTTTTCATAGATTCATAGACTGAGTTAACAAAAAAAGAACGAGTTCATCAACAAGTTCTTGATCATTAAAAAAAGAGATACGAAGACGTATAGTAAACTAATTACGGCATCTGGTGGTAGTCTTTTCACTAAAGGTAGTCTCAGGCGTTGGCTGATAACCCTTAATAGCAGCGTTGACTTCATTGATGAGATTTTTGAGCGTATTGACAGCCTCAAAACAACCTGGTGCACTCGTCTGTGAAGCTAAGAGCACTGTTCTACGAAGTGCCTCTTCCAGCGGAGCAACGACCGCTTGATGGACACTCACTGGACTGGCCTGAGCCCCCTCAAATAGACTCATGCGGCCTGACCAAACAGAAGAAGAAGACAACCCGACAGCCATAATAAAGCTCCTTAATACTTCACAAATTACTACTTTCTTAGGGATTAGAATAACAGGAGCTCGCTTAACAGAACCTTAATATACCAAAAGTTTGCGTTTTTTTTACAATCTATTACAAAAAATCAGTCATACATCAATTCATCAAGAGGGGTGTAGTCGCGGCTTGGGGCACCTTGAATAAGCTCATTTAATACATCTGTCATGCAAAGCAGCCTGATAACATTAGGAGTCACCTCATCAAACACCACTCGGTTGCCTAATAGTGCCGACTCCGATTCTTCAAAGGTAACACCCAAGCCATAACCTAGACATAAGGAACACAGCTGATCGGCACGCTTAGCAATGGCTGGTAAAAGGCCCGTATCTGAAAAGACTTCATCAAAAGTAACAAAACGATCATTGAGGTAAAATTTGGCATTCATATTTGCAGCAATTAATGCCATTTGCTTACGAATATCCTTGTCCATTTATTGCCACCATGGTTGTGCCGACTTGATTCGACCTGCAAAAAAACTTCGAAGCCAACGAAAAAAAACTGGTACTGTAAATCCGTAGTGCTCAATAATGCCAAAAAATATAGCAGAAATGATCACCAAAGAACCTGTCCACAGCCGAATATGCATTAAAAAAATAAAAATTGGGAAGGCCGCCCTGGCATCGACCATAAAAAATCTCGCAATACGGGCAGAATCACGCCAATGAGCTGTTGGGGAAAAATTTCCAGCCATCTCAACCTCCTGTCAACTTTTAGCATCATGAAAGGAAGTATAACCGCCCAGAACAACCAATGCAAAACAACAGAAACTAAGATGGTTTATTTTGATTATTTTTGGTAGAGGAGATATTTAAACAGGCTTTCAACACCGCTTCCATCGAATCAGGGGGGCACGGGGATTGATGAACGCACTGATCTGGGCCTTTAACTTCAGACCTTTCTTTTACTGGATTTTTTGATGACCCCTTCAATTTTGAAATGATCTGATTGGTACTATTCATTTTTCACCCCGCCATCAAATTTAACTCCGTCAGCAGATATTATCAAGGCAATATTAAGGTTTTATTAAAGAGGCGAATAAGATTTTAAGACCAACGCTCACTATCATTGGCCAAAAGATACTCTAATTGCTTGAAGAGAGGATGATGAGTCTGGAATTCGTGCCCATCAAATAGCTTTACTGAACGCAAGTGCTCCAATGCGTTGGTTGTAAATAGTGCCTCAGCACTTATCAATTGATTCCTATCCATTGATACTTCTTTGCAATAAATCCCGTGGTCTTGACATAAACGGAGAATACGATGCCTTATCATTCCAGGAAGCACTCCGTCAGTGAGCTTTGGCGTAAAGACCATCCCCTCTTTTATCATAAATAAATTAGCGACGGTTGTTTCCATGGCGTGTTGTTCAACATTGAAAAATAAGGCATCGTGAGCACCAGCTGCCAATGCCGCCCGGCGTGCCATAATGGCCTCTAAATAATTGACCGATTTAACTTGATAAACAGGATTTTTAGCATCTCTTGACCACGGGGCGGTTACTAAGTGCAAAGGAGCTTTTGATGCCTTGTTCTCAAACGCTCTAAAAAAAAGGAGCGGTGATAAACCTTGCTCCACCAATCCGCGCGCTGCTCGCCCACCACTTAAAACAATTTTCACCCCGCCGTTTTCAAAGCCCGTTGATTTTATGCAACCGATTAATTGGCGAGACAGAATATTATCTGATAGGTCCAACGAAATAGACAGTAAGTTTGCTGATTCACGCAAACGCTGCCAATGCATTGTTGGATACAACGGGCGAGTATTCTCAAAACGTATCGTCTCAAATAAACCATCGCCTAGGAAAATTCGATCATCAGGAGAGACCGGAATTGTAGTTTCATCCATTGTCACCCCCCTCCGCGCCAAAGATGATGATCTAATAATCTACAAAATCATCAAGTTCATCACGAAGTCGCTTCTCATCCAATAGTTTTTCCAAACGTCTTCGGGCATCAGAAAAATCAGGCTCAGCACTGTCTTCTAAAATGTCCTCGGGATCGCTTATTTCTTCTTCCTCAACAATGCCTTCTTTCTCATTCTCTTCATTGAACAGTTCACCCATGTTATCCTCACACGTTTATTAATGAGCCATTAAGCGTCATTTTTTTAAAAAAATACAACATTACAAGAAATTTTCAAGCTGTATACCCTATTTTTTTAAATTGATCTAGCTTCGACTGCTAGCATTCGCAAAAGACCCTAGGTAAACTTCTTCCATTCTTCAAACTGATCATTTTAATGACGAACCCAATCAAACAGAGTATTCGGGCTACCTGCCTTGGGGTGCGCGAACAGCTATCCTTCGCTTATCAACAAAAAGCCTCAAGAAAAATTTGTGAACGAATTCTCAAATTAGAAGCGTATCGTTATGCCAAACGACTTGCGTTGTATCAAGCGGTCAAAGGTGAGGTGGACTTAAGTGAACTATGGCGCTCTGCACCGACACAGGGTAAATATTGCTATTTTCCAGCACTAAACGATGATTTTACCTTGTCATTTCTCCCAGCAACACCAACATCTGAGTTTGTAAATAATCGATATAAAATTCCAGAACCGGTCATTTCCAAACAAGAAGCCGCCAATACAAAAACGCTGGACATTATTTTCATCCCTTTGGTTGCCTTTGATTCTTATGGTACCCGATTAGGTATGGGCGCAGGTTATTATGATAGAACGTTAGCGACCCCTCACGAATCGCTACTCATTGGTGTTGCTTATGAATTTCAACGAGTGCCATTCATACAACCAGAACCATGGGATGTTACTTTAGATGCGGTCATTACTGAAAAAAACACGGACTGGTTCAGTCACAACGACTAAGACGTCTTTGTCTAACTTAAGGCGTCTTTGTCTACCTCACCCGTTCGAATACGCACCACCTGTTGTAAATCGTAAACAAATAGTTTGCCATCGCCTATTTTTCCAGTATAGGCCGCCTTGCAAATGGCATCAATGGCATGCTCTACCATATCCTCCGGCAAGGCCAATTCAATTTTTATTTTCGGTAGGAAATCAACAACGTACTCAGCCCCACGATACAACTCGGTGTGGCCTTTTTGGCGACCAAACCCTCGTGTTTCTGAGATGGTAATGCCTGGGACACCAATTTCCATGAGCGCCTCATGCACATCATCCAGTTTAAATGGTTTAATAATTGCGACGATCATTTTCATTGAGCTATCTTCCTTTGAAAAAACAGAATACTGAACATGTTTATTCCTCATTGATTTTGCTAAACTGTAAAAATCGGAACCTATCTTCGGAGCAATACATGTTTGATCCCAAACACTTTGACGAATTAGCAAAAAAACTCTATGCAACTCTACCCACCAGTCTACAGAATTTTGAAAATGAGATTCAACAAAAATTCAAAGAAATATTAAAATCCACCTTCACAAAAATGGATTTAGTCACCCGTGAGGAATTTGATGTGCAAATTAAAGTGCTGGCGCGTACACGGGAAAAAATAGACGCCTTAGAAAAACAATTAGAAGGCCTTCTTCCCGCTACTGCAAAAAAAAGAAAGAAATCCTAAGACGTATTTGATGCCGTAGGTTAGAATAACCGTCCAACCTCCAAAAAGAGAAATACCATGTCTTTGGCTATCAGCAAAGCCCGCAGTGCTGTCGGCATTTATGCTCCATCCGTTGCTGTTGAAGTCCATATTTCCAATGGGTTACCGGGCTTCAATATTGTAGGTCTCGCTGAAACCGCTGTAAAAGAAAGCAAAGACCGAGTTAGAAGTGCCATCATCAATAGTCAATTTGAATTTCCATACCGTAAAATCACCGTCAATCTTGCCCCAGCGGATGTGCCTAAAACAGGGAGCGGTTTTGACTTATCCATCGCTATTGGCATTCTTGCCGCCTCAAAGCAAATTCCTTCGCAAAAACTCGCTAATCATGAATTCATTGGTGAGCTTGCGCTTGACGGGAATCTCCGTCAAGTGTCTGGTATTATTCCTGTGGTCATTGCAGCACTTAAAAGTCAGCAACAGTTAATCATTCCCACTGGTAATGCAGAAGAAGCCGCACTGGTAAGCCAAAATGGCGTTTATACGGCACAAAGCCTCCGTGCTGTTTGCAGTTATATTTGCCAAGATACCCCGTTGCAAGCCTTGCCCGTGCCAAAGCCAGCAGAAAACAAAGATGAAACGTTGGATTGGTCGGATATCAAAGGACAACACCATGCCAAATTCGCTATGGAAATTGCTGCTTTTGGGGGCATAGCATCTTATTGAGCGGCCCACCTGGTAGTGGGAAGACCATGTTAGCGAAACGCTTCACAACGCTCCTACCTTTGTTACCAGAGAGCAAAGCCTTGGAATGTGCCGCTATCAACTCCATCCGCGGCCAAACACTCAATTTTGCAGAATGGCGCCAACCCCCTTTTCGAGCGCCACATCACACGGCCTCTCCTGTGGCTCTGGTTGGTGGAGGCAATCCTCCAAAACCAGGAGAAATTTCGCTGGCCCACCACGGGGTTTTATTTCTTGATGAATTACCTGAATTTCACCGCCACGTTCTTGAAACGCTGCGGGAACCATTAGAATCAGGCACTATCTGCATCTCAAGAGCCGCAATACAAACTCAATTTCCAGCAGAATTCCAACTGATTGCGGCAATGAATCCTTGTCCTTGCGGCCACTGGGGCAATTCAAGGTCCACCTGCATTTGTTCTTCTGAGCGCATCAATCGCTATCTAGGAAAATTATCGGCCCCTCTCCTTGATAGAATTGATATGCAAGTCACTGTTCAAGCGTTACCCACCGAAGAACTCATCAAACCTCATGCTTCAGTAACCAAAGAAAGTATAAAAATCAGAGAAATGGTAACGGAGATCCGCGAGAAGCAAATCAGTCGCCAAGGCTGCATCAATGCCCATTTAAGCCCGAGAGCCGCAGAATCGGTTTGTTCTTTAGGCGAAAAGGAAATGTTATTCATTCAACAGGCACTGAACCGTCTTAAATTATCAGCCCGATCATTTCACCGTTTGTTGAAAGTAGCGCGCACTATTGCAGACCGGCATGGTCGTGAGAAAACAGAATTGCCCGATCTTCAACAAGCCCTATCCTTTAAGCAAACCCTACAAACGGCCACGAGGGAATAGCTTTTTCCTCGACTCAAGCGAGAGAATCCGAGCCACTTATTAGATGCGACAAAATAGCCATCCGCATAAACACACCATTTTGTACTTGCTGCAAAATATAAGATTGCGGACCATCAGCAACCTCATCATCAATTTCTACTGAGCGATTGATGGGGCCTGGATGCATGACCATTGCCTCTTTTTTGGCGTAAGCTAAGGTCGTTTTTGTTAACGCATAGGCTTTGCGATAGCTCGTTAAATCTAATGTATCGCCGGTTGAAAAGCGTTCGCTTTGAACACGCAAACAAATAATCACATCAGCTCCGGCAAGACCATCACGCAATGAATCGGTTACGGTGCCATAATGAACAACAGTCGGCTGCCATTGTTCTGGGGCCACCAAGGACAGCTCACCCACATTTAAGGTTGCGGCTAAGCACTGCAAAGAATTGGCAACTCGTGAATGACGGATGTCGCCTAGAATGGCTATTTTAAGAGAAGACAAGTCGGGCTTCTGCTCCATGATTGTCATAAAATCCAGCATGGCTTGCGTAGGATGAGCATGCATCCCATCCCCAGCGTTGATGACATGTATTCCTTCTCCACAAGTCTTTGCTAGTTTTATTGGCAATCCAGCCTCTTTGTGGCGAATCACAAAACACTTTATTCCCATGGCTGCCAGTGTTTTGACCGTATCTATGATGGACTCCCCTTTGGCTTCTGAAGACGTGGCTATGTCAACATTCACGACTGGCATGCCTAAACGTTTAGCGGCGAGATCAAAGCTGATTCGAGTTCTTGTGCTATTTTCATAAAACAACGTCGCTAAGGGTATTGCAGGATATTGGGGGCAAATACTTCCATTTTTTAAAGAGAGGGCGCTTTTCAAGAGTGCCATCACTTCAGGCTTCGATAGTTGGCTAATTTCAATAAAATGGTTCATTGTTCCTCACTTAGCTTGAAGGCAAGGCATGCAACCATTGCTCAAGAATGATACATGCAGCAATGCTATCAACTTCAGTTTTTTTAATTTTACGATACCCACCCTCTGCATACAAAAGGGCTCGTGCTTCAACAGTAGTGAGGCGCTCATCGACCAAATGCACGGGAATTGCAAAACGTTTTTTTAATTGTCGCGCAAATCCTTTGGAGGCCGCGGTTGTGTACAATTCTGTATCATCCATGCCAGTTGGAAAACCGACCAACAATGCTTGCGGCTGCCATTGCACGATCAGTGTTTGAACAACAGCCCAATCGGGAAGCCCACCTTTTGCCTGCAAGGTAGGTAGTGGTGAAGCACTGAGTGTTAATTGTTGCCCCACAGCCACACCAATTCTTTTATACCCAAAATCAAAAGCCAAATATACACCATCAGGCATGCCCTACACCCATGGTCAGTTGGTCCATTTTTACACCGATAGTTGAGCCGGCAAACTTCCAACGATCTGCAAAGGGAACGTCGAATAAAATTTCAGGCTTAAAAGGACAAACCAACCACGTATTATTCATGACTTCTTGATTCAATTGGTTGTCTCCCCAACTCACAAACCCCATGGCGACTAGTACGTCTTTCGGTCCTTGGTCCTCAGCAATAGCACGAATGATATCATTGGACGTGGTTACTGTCACATCATCATGTAATAAAAGGCTTGAACGCCAAACGCCAAAGGGACGATGAATAACAAAACCGCGCTCTGTTTGCATCGGACCACCAAATAGCAATGGCATTTGATTGCTTTCAACTCGGATGGGTTCTATTTTCAATTGATCAAAGACCAACCGTAATGGAAATTGCATCGGTCTATTAATAATCAATCCAACGGTTCCTGCCGGGTTATGTTCACAGACGTAGATCACAGACTTCTCAAAATTTGGATCCTTCAACGATGGCATAGCAATCAATAGTTGATTTGCTAGTGAAATATCCTCTGCCATGATGTCTCCCCTTCGCTGTTTGTCTCCTCACTCTAATTATACACCAATTAATTAAAATTAATTCTGACTGAATATATTATGATCAGATATAATGCGAATGACGAGTCCTCTCTGATCGTCTAATCAGAGAGGGAGCACCATTAAACCTCAGTAGCTTGGCCATCGTAGTAGCCTTCGACCACCTATTCTAGGTTAAATGACGAACGGAGTGGGTCACTGCCATTACGTTAAGGAAAGACTGTCATCCCCGCGCAGCGTTTCCCTATGGCACCTAGCCCGAGTCGGATCGGGTAGGACGGGCCTCACGACCCGGACCTCCCACACCACCGTACAAGCGATTTCGCATACGGCGGTTTCAACTAAGCATTTAACAGCTTCACCCATCTCTCTTCTAATG
>Ga0214923_10006750_pt1 | contig 12763 bp, 12 predicted proteins | sample LL1510_MetaG_FD_177993 | JGI IMG/M metagenome (GOLD analysis project Ga0214923, IMG submission 177993) | Freshwater microbial communities from Lake Lanier, Atlanta, Georgia, United States - LL-1510 | ecosystem: Environmental > Aquatic > Freshwater > Lake | place: USA: Georgia | collected...
CGCGAGCGCGATGCGTCGCCGTTCACGCGGTGGGGCGGAGTCCTCGCACACATCGACGTAGACCTTCAATTTGGACTCGGTACCGCTCGGGCGAAACATGACCCGTGAACCGTCTTCGAGCCAGAGCGCCAGCACATCGGCTCGTCGAAGGTAGCTGCCCTGCGACCCGGATGCGGAAACATCACGCGAATAGTCGTCCACCGTAGTTACCGCGACGTTGGCGAGCCCGTGCGGGGGAGACGTTCTCAGCCCGTGCATGATCTCGGCAATGTCGCCGTGCGAGGTACGAACCGAAAAGGCATCGCTCACAAACATGCCAAATTGATCGTCGATTTCGGCCAGTCGGTTGTCAATGGTCTTGCCTTCGGCATGCAATTCGCTGACGAGGGAGAGCATCGCCAGAGCGGCCGAGATTCCATCCTTGTCATGAACGACATCAGGATTGACCAGAAAACCCAGGGCTTCTTCAAAACCGAACAACAGGTTCGGTACGCGCGAAATCCATTTGAATCCCGAGAGTGTCCACGCGAATTCGTAGCCAAAGTGGGTGGCCACGCGCTGAAGTTGCGGTGAGGACACGATGGAACAGGCGAGAGACCCCACGGTGATGCCGCGCTGCTGCGCGCGCTCTGCGACCCATGAGCCGAGCAGAATGCCAATTTCGTTGCCCGTCAGAATTCGGTAACCGCCCTGCGACAGCGTGTCGGGGATGGCGACGCCAAGTCGATCCGCGTCGGGATCGTGAGCCAAGACCAGTTCTGCTCCGACTTCTCGCGCACGCGAACACGCCAGGGTGAGCGCACCGTCTTCCTCCGGGTTGGGAAAAGGCAGAGTGGGAAAACGCGAATCAGGATTCACCTGTTCATCGACAATGGTCATCGAGGACACGCTGAAACCGGCACGACGCAGCACCTGGGTGAAGGTTGCATACCCCACCCCGTGCATCGCGGTGTACACGAAACGTGGATCATGAATCGGCTCCGGGACCAGCGATGCGGTGAGCGACTCATAGGCCTCGATGACAGATTGATCGAGCGTCTCGGGCTCACCCGTGGGGATGTCCCGCGCAGAGCGCGATTCAAGTGACTCCACCATGTAGTTGTGGATGTCGTCGTCAAACGGCGCCACGAGTTGCCGGCCGCCGTGTTCGCCCCCCAAGTACACCTTGTAACCGTTGTCGCCCCGAGGGTTGTGGCTTGCGGTAATCATGATTCCGGCATCCGCTCGCAGATGTTTCACGGCAAACGCCAAAACCGGTGTGGGAGCAACGGTGGGCGAGAGGAGTGCTCGGAAACCCGCACCCACCATGATGCGTGCGGCGAGCCGCGCAAAATACGCGGATTTTTCGCGACCATCGAATGCGATGACAACGATGCCCTGTGAACCATCCGAAGCACTGGAGGTTCGCTCACCGATGAAACGCGCGAGGGCCACCGTCGCATGCGCAATGACGACGGCATTCATTCGGTGAGGTCCGGCTCCCAGTTGTCCGCGCAACCCTGCTGTGCCAAACGTGAGGTAGGCATCAAATCTTTCCGCGAGCTCATCAGACGCCCTTCGGCACGCGGCAGGGTCATCGCAACGCCGGCACGCGAGAAGCTCCCTCAGCTCGGCGCGAGTGTCCGGGTCGATGTCGCGCGCGATCCATTCGCGCACCCGAACGTCGAGTTCGTCGTTCACAGGTGCTCCACAATCCGCGCCAGCAGTGATGCCATGCGTGGCTCAGCCTGGCGACCGGCTGCCAACACCGCGTCATGCGTGAGCACGTCGTCACTGACTCCGGCCGCACGATTCGTGATCAGCGCGAGACCGAGCACCTCGAGTCCGGACTCACGGGCCGAAATGGTCTCAATGACCGTGGACATTCCCACGAGGTCAGCACCGAGAACGCGTGCGGCACGAATTTCTGCGGGCGTTTCATACTGCGGCCCACGGAGACCGAAGTAGACACCCTCCTCGAGCGTGGCATCCACGGTCTTCGCAATTGTTCTCAGACGCGTCGAATATGCGTCCTTCATGTCGATGAACGTGGCGCCTTCGAGAGGGCTCACACCGGTGAAGTTGATGTGATCGTTGATGAGAACCGCAGTCCCGGGGCCCCACTCGGGCCGAATGGCACCACTCGCATTGGTCATGACAAAGACACGTGCGCCGCACGCAGCCGACACGCGCGCTCCATGCGCGACTGAACGCACCCCGCGCCCTTCGTACAGGTGGCTCCGCGCGCCGAGAACTAAGAGATGAGATCCGGAGGAACTTCGCACGCTGCGAATTGTGGGGGAGTGTCCGGGAACACTCGGAACGTGAAAACCGGGCAGCTCGCGAGCGGGAATTTCGTGTGTTACCTCACCGAGAAGATTGATTGCGGATGCCCATCCGCTTCCTAGCGTGATGGCAATGTCGTGACGCTCGACGCCCGTGACGGTCGCGATGCGTTCTGCTGCGGCGCGAGCGACGTCAAATGGTGAGACATCGGGGTCATCGAGGGGTTGTTGTCGCGTCACGCCTCCAGACTATGCGACTAATTTTTTACGCCAAGAAATCGTGCGGTTTCCAAAAACGTATCCCGCGCCGAGATGGGGTCTCTCCCGATCATGCGCCGGGCTTCGCGAGAGTCAGCCGGCGAATGCTTACCGATCGAGTCAACGACGGAGCGCATGGGGACGCTGAAAAGTGCAATAACCCGAAGAACAAAATTGGGTGCGGGTCGATCATTCCCAGAAATCTGATCCTCGTTCCGAACAGATGAAACGATTTGATTGACGTAGACCGTGTGGGTTGCGGCCTCAATTTCTGAAAATTTTGTTCCATCGGGAGTGCGCATGAGAAGTCGTGTTGACAGTTCTGCAAGATCGCGGACGTTAATGACGTGAACAGAAAGATCTGCCAACCCCGTGCGATTTCGGGACAGCAATTGCTCGAGCGGGCGAAGTGAGGTTCCGTACTGCGAATCGGCGGGTGTGCCGAGAACGCGCGATGGTTTGACGATGGTGATGTGTACATCTGGCGCGTAGCGGGAGGCCAGTTCGTGGGCTATTCGGGCGACCTCTTCGTTACGATTTTTCACATCCACCATTGCCCTCCACATTCGTGAATATGGTTCCGCACCCGGCGAACGAAGCAGTTGTCGAGGCGACATGTGATCGGAGAGCGATTCGTCTGAGTGAAGTACGACGACGGCCCGATCAACTTTTTCCGCACTCATCGCTTTGAAGGCGTTTGTGAGAATTAGTGCATCCGCGTCGGTGCCGCGCTTGCCGACTCCGATAGGTAGTTCGCGTGTTGGTCCGAGAGTCACGATGGCGGCGTCATGCCCACGCAGACTGGCTGCCCAACTTTTTTCACTTTCGAGATACAGACGACAGAACTCGAGATTCTGAAATTGAGGTTCGGGGACGCCGTGGGAGGTCACGATATCGCGAACTTCAGCCGATTCGTGAGGTTCGACGAGGGCGACGGAGCGTAGCTCGGCGTTCGACAATGCGTTGAGAAGGACATGCTTGCCCACGTACGTGTGAACCCCCACGAGATGAATGCTCTTCGGGGGTTTTGCCAATTGGAGTGCCGAACGCTTCCGGTCAAGAGCGGAGTTGCGAGGCATGGCACTAGATTATCGGCACTACCACGACGACTTTCATCAGGGTAAACGCTCAATGTCGCTCAGCGACGGAATAACGACCTGCGGTGGAGTGGGCCGTGGCCAACTAGGTGCGATTCGGCCACCACTCAGGCTGAACCGATAATGGCGTCCACATCAATCTCGACGAGCATGTCATCGGCCGCCAGCGCGCTGACCTCGATTGCCGTGGCAGCAGGTCGAATCTCCCCAAAGATTTCGCCGTGCACCGCACCGACCGCGTCAAAGTCGCTGATGTGACGCAGGTAGATACGCGTACGCACGACGTCGTTGAACGTCGCTCCGGCTTGCTCTAACGCGTGGCCGATTCGACGAAAGATTTCCCGCGTCTGTTCCGCTGGATCGTTGCCTCCCACAGCCCCCTCAGGTGCTCCCGCCGTCGTTCCCGCAACGAAGACGAAGTCTCCCGCGCGCACGGCCCGCGAGTAACCCACCCGAGGTTCGTACACCGAACCGGAACTAATGAGGGTGCGAGGATACGTCGTCATGATTGGTGGCTTTCCGTTGATCTCGTGGACTCGTGGTTGTCGAGCAGACTAATCGTCGATGTGGAGCAAAACGTGACCGTTTGACACGGTCTGACCAATCGGTGCATTGACGTTACTTACCGTTCCGTTCTTGTGTGCGGTGACCGGTTGCTCCATCTTCATCGCCTCGAGCACCAGGATGAGGTCGCCTTTGGAGACCCGCTGTCCTTCTTCGACGGCAACTTTCACCACTGTCGCTTGCATCGGTGCTTTCACGGCTGCACCGGACGGCCCGGACGCAGCCAGAGCACTCGCCTTGCGTTTGGGTGCGGGACCGAGGTTTGCGAGGTCGCCGGGAGTATTGCGCAGAAGTTTTGCCGGCAGCGCAACTTCAATTCGACGACCATCCACTTCGAGCGTGACATGCTGACGTTTGGCCTGAGCCTTGGTCTCTTCCGTCTCACCGCTCCAGGGTTCAATGTCGTTTTCGAACTCTGTCTCAATCCATGATGTGTAAACCGAGAATGGCTTGTCCCCCGTAGGCGCAAACGCCGGGTCGACGACAATCTTGCGGTGGAACGGCAATACGGTCGGTAGGCCGAGAACCTCGAACTCATCGAGTGCCCGGCGCGATCGTTCGAGAGCTTCCTGACGGGTGGCACCGGTCACGATGAGCTTGGCAACCATGGAGTCGAATGATCCAGAGATTTCGTCGCCCGCGGTGACACCCGTGTCGACGCGCACGCCGGGGCCGCCGGGAACGTGGAACACGTGCACGGGGCCGGGGGCGGGCATGAAGTTGCGGCCCGCATCCTCACCGTTGATTCGGAACTCGAACGAATGCCCCGTTATCTCAGGGTCGCCGTAGTCGAGAACACCGCCCTCCGCGATGCGGAACTGCTCGCGCACAAGGTCGATTCCGGTGACCTCTTCGCTGACCGGATGCTCGACCTGCAAGCGCGTGTTCACCTCGAGAAACGAAACTGTGCCGTCTTTACCGATGAGAAACTCGCACGTGCCGGCACCTTGGTAGCTGACCTCTTTGAGGATGGCCTTCGAGGAGCTGTAGAGCATCTCGAGCTGCGCATCCGTCAAGAACGGCGCGGGAGCTTCTTCGACCAATTTTTGGTGACGGCGTTGGAGTGAGCAGTCTCGCGTCGAGACAACGACAACATTGCCGTGAGCGTCGGCCAGGCACTGCGTCTCGACGTGACGGGGCTGATCAAGGTATTTCTCGACGAAACATTCTCCACGACCAAAAGCGGCGATGGCCTCGCGAGTCGCTGAGTCAAACTGGTCAGCAACTTCTTCCCGAGTGCGGGCTACCTTAAGTCCGCGACCCCCGCCGCCAAAGGCGGCCTTGATGGCCACGGGCAGACCGACCTTGTCGACAAACTCGAGTACCTCGGCCGCGTCAGAGACGGGATTGAGTGTTCCCGGCGCGAGCGGAGCTCCCACTTTTTCGGCCACATGGCGAGCGGATACCTTGTCGCCGAGACGCTCGATGGCCTCGGGCGACGGCCCAATCCAGATCATCCCCGCGTCGATGACGGCACGCGCGAAGTCGGCATTCTCTGCGAGGAAGCCGTATCCGGGGTGGACCGCGTTTGCACCGCTGCGACGCGCGACGGCGAGAATCTTGTCAATCACGAGGTACGTCTCGGCACTCGTCGTTCCGCCCAGGGCATAGGCCTCATCGGCAAGCTTGGCGTGCAGAGCATCCCGGTCTTGATCGGCATAGACCGCCACCGAACCGATTCCATAATCGCGGGCTGCGCGAATGACGCGAACGGCAATTTCGCCACGGTTGGCAATGAGGACCTTAGTGATGCGAGGCATGCATGTCAGCCTAGCGACGGATGCCCGTCATGTGGGTGTCACGAACCCTCGGTGCGATTCCAGAGGTCGGGCCAGAAGGCACCGAGCTTGCCGGCGAGACGCCGCACGGTTGGCAAGCTCACGCCAATGACGGTGGATGGATCTCCGTCGATGCGCGTAATGAATGGTCCGCCGAGCGAGTCGATGGTGAATGCCCCGGCGACTTCAAGGGGTTCACCCGAGTCGATGTAGGCGTCGAGTTCGGCATCCGTGATGTCATCAGCAAACGTCACGGTCGCCACCGCGATCTCACCCACGGCGTCGACTATCGTGCCGTCGGTGACGCGCATGAGCCAGTGACCGCTGAAGAGTTCGCCGGTGCGACCGCGTTGGGCGAGCCATCGCTCGCGGGCGACGTGTGGCTCGTGCGGCTTGCCATAGGTCACACCGTCGAGCACGAAAGCGGAATCGCCACCGAGCACCAGACCGTCCATGCCGGGTGCGACAACCGCCTCGGCCTTCGCACGGGCCAGAAGCAACACCATGTCCGCCGGGTCGAGCAGGTGTCCACGTTCAAGTTCGGCGGCTGCGACGGCCGCGTCCTCGTCGACCTCACTCGGCACGACCACGGGTTCGATGCCCGCTGCTCGTAATGTGGCAAGCCGGGCCGGAGAAGTTGACGCGAGATATAGGAGCATGCGCGGTGACGTCTTCCTTGCTGAAAAGTGGGCGTGGGAGTGTGGGATGCTCAAAGACATGAGTCCGCGACACCAAGGCCGCCGTCCCCACGTGATTAAGTCAGCGGGGTTCGTCGGCACCGAGGTCGAACTCGACATTACCAACGTGGCCCACGGTGGCGTTTTTGTCGCGCGGCACGACGGGCGCGTCATATTCGTGACCGATGCGATTCCGGGCGAGCGGGTTCGAGCTCGCATTTCCGACGACTCACAGAAGAGTTTCTGGCGTGCCGAAACTCTTGACGTACTCACCCCCTCACCGCATCGACGCGAACACATCTGGGCCGACGCCGCCCTGACGCGCGACCCGAGTGAGAGACCGGGCGGAGCAGATTTCGGACACATTGACCTTGCGCATCAGCGTGATCTCAAGGCCTTCGTACTCACCGATTCTTTTTCTCGTATGGCCAAGGTTGACGTCACGGTCTCGGTGGAGTCGGCACCAGGTGACGACGAAACAAACGGATTGGGCTATCGAACGCGCGAGTTTTTGCACGTGGATGCGGACGGGCGAGTTGGTCCGTTTGCGGCCAGGAGTCATCGAGTTGTGTCAGTGACGAGCCTTCCGCTGGCAACACGCCGAATCCAGGAATCGGCTCCGTTGTCGGCCACCATGAGCGACATCGACGGAGTCACTCTCGTCGACGCCGACAGCGGCCTGGTTGCTCTGGAATCCCGTGACAACGACACCACGAAAGCACCACTCATCATCCAGCGCGTCGGCGAGCGCGAATTTCAACTGCGCGCATCGAGTTTCTGGCAGGTTCATCGACGTGCTCCGCTCGTCTTGACGCAGGCGGTCACGCGGGCGATTGACAGTCAACTGTTTGATCCTCGTGCGGCCAATCTTGATTTATACGGCGGGGTTGGATTGATTGCGGCTGCGGTCGGAGATGCTTTCGGATCGACAACGCGCATCACGAGCGTCGAACTCGACGACGAGGCGACGGAGTTCGCCTCGAACAACCTTGCTGACTGGGTTGGAGCGCGTGCCGTCACGGCTCGCGTCGACCGGTTTCTCGCTGATACCGCTGTCACCGCCTCGGCGATGGATCGATCGCGGCTCGCTGCGGCGACCGTGATTCTCGACCCGCCTCGTTCGGGCGCCGGACGCGACGTAGTCGACTCACTCGGTGAGTTGGCCCCCGCACAGATCATCTACGTTGCGTGTGACCCGGTTGCCTTGGCGCGGGATGCGCATCTGCTGTCCACGCACGGCTACGAGTTGGCGCACCTCGAAGCACACGACCTCTTCCCACACACGCACCACGTCGAGGCCGTTGCTCGGTTTGTCCGTTCGTAGCGCCGTTTATCCGCATTATGGTTTTCCCAGATCAGAGGGCCAACTTGTGCAGTTGACCCTCTGACCGCTGTGGGGTGAGTCGGGGCATCAACCCGAAAAACGTGCCCCGACCCACGGACTGGCGGCACCGCGTGGGGGGACGCGAATGCAGACAGGCCCCTAGTTTCGTGCAGATCCACGTGAAGTCGACAGGGGAAAACCCACGAGTGGGCAGTGCCCCGATAAGACCGCTGCAGAGAGCGGGCCTAGTCGAGGTGCGTATCCGCCCACAGAACAATCGCGTCGTAGTGATACTTGCCCAAACCAACGGCAACACTCTCGTACGCATCCCGATAGGCCGACGGAAGGATGTAGGACATGGCGAGGCTTTTGTACGCCGCACGCGTGGGAGTCCAAAACTGCAGGCAGAACTCGTAGTGTGCCCGCACCTGCTCCTGTACGCGCGCGTCCGTTACTGGCAGGCCACCCGCCATCGCCGCTGCATTGCCGTCGTGATGCTGGCGAATTGCTCGGCGAAGGTGCGATTCTCCGCCTCGGTGAAGTCGTTTTGGTAGCGTTCAGCGTGAAAACCGACTGGATCTGACATCAGTGTGGTGGCTCGGCGGTCTAGACCGTGAAGTCGTCTTCGAAGCTGCGTGTCAGCCAGACATTTTCACGGATGCCCTTGCGGCGCTTCTCCCACATCGACTCGCTCGACGCGGCCAACCCGTGTTCGAGCGCTGACTCCTCGTCAACGAGCTTGTCCAGGGCCACGATGACCGCAGCTTTCTCCTCCGCTGTCACGCCGCGCGTGACAAAGCGAACCTTGTCTTGCAGGTGGAGTTCGTACTCGTCTTCTTGACCTTCGGGCGCGGGGGACGCGACGTCTGAGCTGTCGGTGGACATTAGAGCGGGATATTCCCGTGCTTCTTCGGCGGCAAACTCGAACGCTTCCCGCGCAGGGCACGGAACGCCTTCAAGACTGCCACGCGCGTTGCCGCCGGTTCGATGACGCCGTCAAGCTCACCGCGCTCCGCCGCAAGGAACGGGCTGGCCACGTTGTAGGTGTACTCGTTCGCGAGCTTCGTTCGCACGGCGTTGACGTCATCGCCGGCTTCTTCAGCGGCCTTGATTTTGTCGCGGAACAGAATGTTGACCGCACCTTGACCACCCATGACAGCAATCTCTGCCGTGGGCCAGGCGAGGTTGAGATCTGCTCCGAGCTGCTTCGATCCCATAACGATGTAGGCGCCACCGTAGGCCTTACGCGTGATGACGGTCACGAGTGGCACGGTTGCTTCGGCGTAGGCGTAGAGAAGCTTGGCTCCACGCCGAATGACGCCCGTCCATTCCTGGTCGGTGCCGGGGAGGTAACCGGGTGTGTCGACAAACGTCAGAATAGGAATCGAGAACGCATCGCAGAAGCGCACGAAGCGACTCGCTTTTTCGCCCGCCTCGATGTTGAGTGTGCCACCCATCTGGCTCGGCTGATTGGCAATAATTCCCACCGTACGACCTTCGATTCGGGCGAACCCGATCACGATGTTCGACGCGAACAGCGGCTGCACTTCGAGAAAATCTTCGTGGTCGACGACGTGACGAATGACTTCGTGCATGTCGTAGGGCTGGTTGGTTGAGTCCGGTATCAGTGTGTTGAGCTTCTTGTCCGATTCGGTGATTTCGAGTTCGGCATCCGCCTCGTAGACGGGATGCTCGGCCATGTTGTTGTCGGGCAGGTACGACACGAGGGTGCGCGCGTAGTCGAGCGCGTCATCCTCGTCAGAAGCGAGGTAGTGCGAGACGCCCGAGATGGTGTTGTGCGTCAATGCGCCACCTAATTCCTCGAAGCCCACTTCTTCGCCGGTCACGGTCTTGATGACGTCGGGTCCGGTGACGAACATGTGAGACGTTTTGTCCACCATGATGACGAAGTCCGTGAGTGCCGGGGAGTAGACGGCCCCACCGGCTGCCGGGCCCATGATGATCGAAATCTGCGGAATCACACCCGAGGCGGCCGTGTTGCGTCGGAAAATTTCCCCGTACTTACCGAGTGCGACCACGCCTTCTTGAATGCGAGCACCGCCAGAATCGAGCATGCCGATGATGGGAACACCCGTTTTCAACGCGTGGTCCATGATTTTTACGATTTTGTCTCCGGCTACTTCACCGAGCGAACCACCGAAGATCGTGAAGTCTTGGCTGTAGACAGCCACTTGACGACCGTGAATCGTGCCGACCCCGGTCACCACCGAGTCACCGTAGGGGCGCGACTTGTCCATGCCGAAGGCTGTTGTGCGGTGGCGAACAAATTCGTCGAGCTCGACAAACGAACCCGGATCGAGGAGGCCTTCGATGCGCTCGCGCGCGGTCTTTTTGCCCTTGGCGTGTTGTTTGACGATTGCTGCCTCGCCACTGGCGAGCACGGCCTCGTGATAGCGCTGTTTCAGTTCGGCCAGTTTGCCCGCAGTGGTAAACGGGTCGATGGATTTTGCGTCAGGACTCACGGATTTCACCCTATCGCCCTCGGACCTCGCGGACGGTAAGGACTTTTGACGGCACAATGAAGGGCATGTCGCAACATGCAGCCGCGTCGGCGCTGGCCAGCAAGTGGGTGTGGATGTCTCACGCGGGATCCACGAACGATGAACTTGTGGCACTCGCGCGTGCGGGCTCGACTGCCGACGTGCCGGATTTCACGGTTGTGGCAACGGATGACCAACGCAACGGTCGAGGACGTCTCGGTCGCCGTTGGGTGAGCCCACCGGGCGCGTGTCTTGCGGCGTCCGTTTTGATTCGCCCATCGACCCCGAGTGGGCGTGCTTTGTCGCCGACAGCTTGGGGCTGGTTCCCGCTCTTGTCTGGGCTCGCGATGACGCGCGCAATCGATGAACTTCTTCCTCATGCCGGCTCGGTTGGGTTGAAGTGGCCCAATGATGTGCTGATCAGTGGCCGAAAAGTGTGTGGCATCTTGTGTGAAATCGTCTCCGATGCCACGGGCGGATTCGCGGTTGTAATTGGCACCGGCGTGAACCTGACGCTGAGCGTAGAGGAGCTTCCGATTGAGACGGCCACATCGCTGGCCATCGCGCAGGCGACTGCGACGGACGTGGACACCGTCCTCGCGTCTTACCTCACGCACCTGCGACGGTTGGTTCGAGTTTTCGAATCGGCCGAGGGGGATGTGCGCACGACCGGTTTGCACGACGATGTCTCGCGTATCTGCGACACGCTCGGTCGTCGCGTCCGAGTCGACGTGCCGGACGGGTCGATGGTCATGGGAACCGCCGAGTCGCTCGATGAACTCGGTCAGTTGCGCGTGAGTCTTGATACGCCCTCGACGCGCGCGGGGGAGTTGCTCGCAGTGGGCGTCGGTGACGTCACGCACGTGCGTGTGGTCTAGCCCGACCCCGGCATACTTGTGTGGTGGCCGCCCGTTCATCTGCTTCGTCACGACCTGCCAGCGCGCGCGCATCCGCAGCCACGTCGGTTGATCGAGAGTACGTCATCGCCCGGATCCACCCCCACCTTCGACTCTTGGTGTGGCCGTCGTGTGTGGCGGTCGTTATTTCCACCGGATTCGGACTGGGTTTTAGTCTTCTCGACGAATCGTGGATGCGCCTGACACTGCTGATCTTGTGCCTCGCCCTCCTCGTCGTCCTGTGGCTTGCTCCACTCTTGTTTTGGCTGGGGAACCGCATGACGATTACCACTCGGCGCGTCATCGTCGAGCAGGGGTTGTTTGCGCGCTCGCGATCCGAAATAGCGCTTACGCGAATTCACGACGTGACGACTCGATCGAGTTTCGTTCAGTCGCTCTTTCGATCGGGTGACGTGTGCATCGGCACGGGAAGCGATCGAGAGGTGGTCATGCGCAATGTTCCCCGAGTTGCTCTCGTGCAGGCGGCGCTGACCGAACTTGCCGAGCGCTCCGTGACTACGCCGGCCAATTAGGCGCGCGAAGAGCCCCGCTGGAAGTAGGCGAACGGCCGACGCATCCCCCAGAGCGTCACCATCCACATCGCCTCGAGGATGATTGCGCCACTCATTTTTGACTGGCCGAGGATGCGCTCGCGAAACGCAATGGGAATCTCAACAATGCCGAAACCTGCGTGCATGACCCGACGTGTCATGTCGACCTGAAAGCCATACCCTTTGGTCTTGACCGCTTCGAGGTCAATTGCTCGAAGACACTCGGCGCGATACGCGCGAAATCCGGCTGTTGAATCGCGCACGCTCAGGCCAAGCAGTAGTCGAGCGTAGGTATTTCCCCCTCGACTGAGAAAGAGTCGATGACGTGGCCAATCCACAACCGACCCTCCCTCGATCCACCGTGATCCGATGGCAAGGCCAACTCCGTCGCCGTGGACCGCGGTGACGAGCTGCGGCAGCACTTCTGCGGGGTGACTCCCGTCGGCATCAAATTCGATCATCACCTCGTAGTCGTGTGCGAGCGCGTGACGGAACCCATCAAGATACGCGGCACCGAGACCGTTCTTCGTGGCGCGGTGAATAACGGAAACGTGAGAGTCGTGTTCGGACATCGCCTCGGCAATCTGACCCGTCCCATCAGGGCTCGCATCGTCGAGAACGATGACATCGGCCTGCGGGAGATGCGCGCGGACCTGCGTCACAGCGGCAACGATGTTCTCCGCTTCGTTATACGTGGGGATGAGGACCACAACTCGGGTCACGATGAGGTCCCGTCGTTTATCGGGGCGAGTGTGGGTTCGCCACGTTCACCGGGACGATATCCCCATACCCAATACCGGTAGAGCACAAATCTCACGAGAGTCCCGAGCGCCAGTCCTATGACATTGGCGGA
>Ga0214923_10006751_pt1 | contig 12763 bp, 13 predicted proteins | sample LL1510_MetaG_FD_177993 | JGI IMG/M metagenome (GOLD analysis project Ga0214923, IMG submission 177993) | Freshwater microbial communities from Lake Lanier, Atlanta, Georgia, United States - LL-1510 | ecosystem: Environmental > Aquatic > Freshwater > Lake | place: USA: Georgia | collected...
CGCCAACCCACCGTGAAAACTCACCACCGCTTTCACCGGTGCACCGCTACGGGCCATCTCCAGCGCCATGGTCCCGCCAAAGCAGTAGCCCATCACCGCAATGCGATCTGCCACCACATCAGGCATATCTTTCACCGTTTTCAGCGCCGCCATCATGCGTCCGCGCGCCAACTCCGGATTGGTCTTATATTTCGTTGCTTCCGCTCCGGCCTCTTCATCGGTTTTGGGGCGCACCCGCTCGCCATACACATCCACCACAAACGCATTATAGCAGGCTTTGGCGAGCATATTGGCGCGCTCCTGCTCCATTTGCCCTGGCCCCTTCCATTGATGCACCACCAGCACGGTTGCTCTGGGAAGGCCGCGACACTCACTATGCGCCCAATAGCCTGCCAAGGTTGTATCGCCGTCTTTATAGGTGATGGTCTCTCCGGCAAAAGCGGGCTGCGACATGACGCAGCACATCAGGATAATGCTCAGATAATACTTCATGGTCGGATACATGGTTTTCTCCCTCTGGGGCTATAATTATTTCTTGAAAGAGGCGGTGTTCTTCTGGATCTGTTTACCATGCTTTTGCGCCCACTCCGCCAGCGCTTCAATCGGCTCATTGAGTGAGTGCCCGAGCTTGGTAAGCGTGTATTCCACACGCGGTGGCACTTCGGGATAGGATTTGCGCGTGACAATGCCAGCCATTTCGAATTCTCTGAGATGCTTGGTAAGCTCACGCTGACTGATACCCGTGAGCGCTTTTTGCAACTGGCTGAAGCGCAGACAATGCTTATCTGCCTGCATCAGCGCATATAACAGTCGCACCGACCATTTATTGGCAATCAAACTCAGCGTCAAAAAAATCGGACACACCTTATGTGATGTGGTGGCGATCTCTTCTGTACATTTTTTATCTTTAACCATATGATTTTCTCATATCTTTAAAAATGAATACTATATAACAAAAAGCTGCCTACTATACAAACAGTAGTTACTTCTCTATATATACAAATACGAGTCGTTCCGGAAGCATTTTATCTCCTGAACCATTCACGCAGATTATTCACCTCTATTTGGAGTTTTTTCTATGTATACGCTTTATTATCTTCCCGGCGCCTGCTCACTGGCCGTTCATGTGGCACTCATCGAAACCGGCGCTAAATTTAAGCTCGAAAATGTGGCCGTAGCCGAAGGACAGCCGCGACCAGCCGCTTTCCTGAAAGTAAACCCTCGTGGTAGTGTTCCGGTATTGCAGGACGGCGATCTGGTTATCCGTGAAGGAGCTGCAATCCTCACTTACCTGCTGGATAATGCGAAAAACGACCTGCTGCCACAATCCGGCAAAGAGCGTGCGGCAGCGCTGGAATGGCTGGCATTTGCCAATGCAACGCTGCATCCCGCCTATGGCCGTATGTTCTGGCTGAAACGTCATGCCAAAACCGAACTGGCTACGCTAAGCCAAGCAGGCATCGATGCGATTCAGAAATTGTGGGACGACGTGGAAGCGCAGCTGGCATCACAACCTTATCTGTGCGGCAAAAACCCGACGATTGCGGACATTCTGGTCACCGTGATTGCCAATTGGACGCCTTATTTTGGCAATAATCTGGTAAACTTTGGCCCACGCACCAAAGCATTGTTCAAAGCCGTCATCAACCGCCCGTCTTATCAGCAGGCGATGGCAACAGAACAAGTGGAATACAAAGTTGCCGCATAAAAATTGTGCATAACTCTCCAAGGCTACCAGCCTTAAGGTTGGTTTAAGGTTGGTAGCCTATACCGGTACTCGGAACGGTGATGCGACTATGAAACAAAGCACCTCATCACCGTCCAGCAACTTAAACCCTAATGGAGATTTTATGACTCTTTCTCGTACTCTGAAAACCCTCGCCGTTTCTGGTCTGGTAATTTCTGCTGTTGCCGCTAACGCTTTTGCAGCTGATCCTGCTGCTGTTCCAGCTACCAAACCAAGCGCTGCAGACTGCGCTAAAATGAAAGACGATCAAGAGCGCGCTGCAAAGGGCTGCGAAGTTAAAAAATAACTTCTGATTCAGGCACCTTTTGAGGGGGCGGGGGCGTCTTGGCGCTTTCCGTCCCTTCTGCCGTTTTGAGCTTCTGAAGCCTTCTCTTTTCTGTTAACACGATAACCTCGTTTCTTTTGCTTAGGATTCAACCGATCGATGCGTGTACTGGTTGTTGAAGATGATAAAATCATTGGTGACGGTATGGTCGCGGGCCTGCAGATGGAGGGCTATGCAGTCGATTGGGTGGAAGATAAAGCATCGGCTGATGCGGCGCTGGAAACCACCGGCTATGATTTGATTGTGCTCGATATCGGCCTTCCTGATGGCAATGGCATGGATGTTGTGAAGGCCCTGCGGCAAAAAGACATCCTGACACCGGTGCTGATTCTTACCGCCTATGACGATGTGCATTACAAAGTACGCGGACTCGATAGCGGTGCCGATGATTACCTTATTAAACCCTTCAAGCTGGAAGAGCTGGCGGCCCGTCTGCGCGCGCTGCACCGGCGCGGACAAGGGCGGGCTTCCCCTATCATCACACATAAAGACGTCACGCTGGATCCGGCTGGCAAAAAAGTAACCCGTGGAGGCGAATCTATCAATCTGGGCCCCAAAGAATTTGCAATCCTTCAGGTATTATTGGAGCGCAAAGGCAAGGTGGTATCCAAAAGCCAGATCGAAGACAGCCTCTATGGCTGGGATATGGAAGTGGAAAGCAATACCATTGAAGTGCATATTCACGGGCTGCGCAAAAAACTGGGGAAAGAATTTATCCACACCATCAAGCATGTCGGCTATAAGATTGAGGAATGAACGCCTATTCGCTCAAAAGCCTGCTGATTCTGGCCCTGTTGCTCACCTGGGGCTGGGCGCTTGTGGAAATGATCAATCAGGATTTTCCGCTCACCACCTGGATCGCCATTATGATCCCATTTATGGTGAGCAGCTTGTTGATTGCGCTCTCACGCGAGTTAATTCCGGAAAAAAAGCTGCGCAGTATCGCCAAGCTGGCGCAGGATGTGCGCAAACGGATTGACCAATCCCGCGAGCCTATTGAAGAAAAAGACTTCCCGGACGAAATTAAACCGCTCATCGCATCCATCAATAAACTTTTCGTGTTTCAGGAAGACCGTTACAAGCAGGAACGGGATTTTTCTGCTAATGCCAGCCATGAACTGCGCACGCCTCTGGCAGGCATTCGCCTGCAAACCGAAATCGCCATCAAAGCCCAAGACGACGCGCAGCGAACCAATGCGCTCAAAAATGTCATGAAAGCGGTAGACCGCGGAACACGACTGGTAGAGCAATTGCTCACCCTCTCCCGATTGACCGCAGAAGAGGTGGAATTGGCAAAGGAAGCGGTGAATCTGGGACGCGTGGCATCCAAAACCGTTGCCGACCTCAATGAAATGGCAGAAAAAAAGAATATCGCGCTCACCATGGGCAAATGGGGAGAAACACTGATCGAGGCCAGCGAAGAAAGCATCGACATTCTGATCAACAACCTGCTGCGTAATGCTATCATTTACACACAGCAGAATGGTGCGATTCACGTATCCGTAGAGCAAGGCGAGCATACCGCGACCGTATGTGTTACCGATAATGGCGCTGGTATTCCAAAGGAAAAGCGAGAACTGGTATTAAAGCGATTTGTGAAGGCCGAGCAACGCACCAAAACCGGAACCGGTCTTGGGCTTTCTATCGTCAAGCGCATCTGCGAATTACATCAGGCCAATCTGTCGCTGGATGAGGGGCCAGACGGCATCGGCTTAAAAGTCAGCGTAACTTTTCCACGCTATAAAGATATGGCGCAGGCGCAGGGATAATACCCCCGTTGTTGCGGCTACTGCGCCGCCGCCTTGGTTTTGGACGCAGGCTTACGAGCGGGTTTTTCAGCCCCCAGCGCCTGATGCGCCGCATCCACAATCTTGGACGCACTCAGCCCCGCTTCATGATACATGTCTTCGGGTTTAGCATGCTCTTGGAAGTAATCCGGCAAGCAAAGTACGCGCAGCTTCGCCGCCTTCACTTTCGCGTCATAGTCAAACAGGCCGGCATTGGTGGCATAATGCATCACATGCGCGCCAAACCCGCCCACACTGCCCTCTTCGATAGTCAACACCACCTCATGCGTGAGCAGCAGTTGCTTGACCAGCGATTCATCCAGCGGTTTGCAAAAGCGAGCATCTGCAACCGTGGTCGATAGCCCACGCGCATCCAGTGTGTAAGCCGCTTCCAGACAAGCCTGCAAGCGCGCCCCGAAGCTGAGCAGTGCAATTTTGCTGCCTTCTTTGACCACGCGGCCTTTGCCGATAGGAAGAATCTGATGGTGTTCGGGCAACCCAATGCCGGTACCCTCACCCCGCGGATAGCGCAGCGCAATCGGGCCCTCATGATAGGCTGCCGCTGTGGCCACCATATGTGCGAGTTCTGCTTCATCGGAAGCCGCCATCACCACCATATTGGGTAGGCTGGCCAGATACGCCACATCAAAGCTGCCCGCATGGGTTGCACCATCGGCACCCACCAGCCCCGCACGGTCAATCGCAAAGCGCACCGGAAGATTCTGAATCGCCACATCATGCACCACCTGATCGTAAGCGCGTTGTAGGAACGTGGAATAAATCGCGCAGAACGGCTTGTAGCCTTCTGCCGCAAGACCCGCCGCAAAAGTGACGGCATGTTGTTCGGCAATGCCGACATCGAATGTGCGATCTGGAAATTGCTGTTCAAACGCATCCAGCCCCGTGCCCGAAGGCATGGCCGCCGTAATTGCCACGATTTTATTGTCCTGCGCGGCTTCGCGGATGAGTGATTTGGCAAATGCGCTGGTATAGCTGATGGCAGCCGCCTTGCCCTTGTGTTGCGCGCCGGTGATGACATCAAAGCGTGTCACCCCGTGATATTTATCATCCGACGCCTCGGCAGGCGCATAACCATAGCCTTTTTTGGTCACCACATGCACCAGCACCGGCCCGCTGTCTTTTTCGTCACGCACATTGCGCAACACCGGCAACAGATGATCCAGATTATGGCCATCTACCGGCCCTACATAATAAAATCCCAGCGCCTCAAACAAGGTGCCGCCAGTCGCCATGGTGCGGGCATGCTGCTCGACCGATTTGGCTGCGCGCGCCAGCGGCTGCGGAAATTTTTCTGCCACAATCTTGGCCACATGCCGCAATGAACGGTAGGAATGGCTGGAAATCAGGCGCGCCAGATAGGCACTCATAGCCCCCGTTGGCGGCGCAATCGACATATCATTGTCATTCAAAATCACAATCAGGCGCTTACCCAGCGCACCGGCATTATTCATTGCCTCATACGCCATACCCGCGCTCATGGCGCCATCGCCAATCACGGCAATCACCTCATGGTCTTTGCCATCGTAATCACGGGCAGTCGCCATGCCCAGTGCCGCAGAAACCGAAGTGGAGCTATGCCCTGCACCAAAAGCGTCATACTCACTCTCACTGCGTTTGCAAAAACCGGACAGGCCATGCTCCTGACGGATGGTTGGCATGCGGTCACGCCGGCCGGTTAGAATTTTATGCGGGTAAGCCTGATGCCCCACATCCCAGATCAGTTTATCCTGCGGCGTATTAAATACATGATGCAGCGCGACGGTCAATTCCACGACCCCAAGGCCCGCGCCAAGATGCCCCCCCGTTTTTGACACCACGTCAATGGTTTCTGCGCGCAACTCATCTGCCAGCTGGCGCAGCTGAGCATCCGTGAAATCACGCATATCGCTGGGGGATAAAACCCGATCTAGCAGCGGGGTTTTGGTCATCATGCAATCCTAGCTGAGCGCGCCGAACAAATCTTCAATGTCCATCTGGCCAGATTCGGCAGCGGCAGCGCGTTTTTTGGGCTTGCGAGCGACCGGCTGGTGAATGTCCAGATTATTATTAGCCGCATAAGCATGCGCAGGCGCCGCAGCCACCACGGGCCGCACATCCTCTACCACACGGATCGGGCTGAGATGCTGTTCAATAAACGCCAGACATTCATTGGCCAGATCATCGCGGTCGACGTTTTTAGGAGCCATTAAGTAAGACAGCCACATCCCCCGAATCATCGCATGAAGCTGGCGGGAAAAATGCTCGGCATTGTATCCTGCGGGCGCCACATCTTGCCACAGCGCCGCAATGGTGCTTTGCAGCTTGGCATCGCTTTCATCAATGAGCTGGCGGTATTCATCATGGCTGGCCGCATGCCCCCAGAAGGCAGACAACACATTCAAACGCTTGGGTGAGCACACTTTGCGATCAAACAACGCCCGCACTAACACCTGCAGCTTGGCTTTTGAATCAAGGCCTGGCTTTTCCAGCTCTTCCTGCCAGATCACCTCAACATCCTCCAGCAGTGAGCTCAGCACATCGCGCATCATCATTTCTTTGGAGTTAAAATAGAAGTTGATAATCCCGCGCGACATGCCCGCGCCTTTGGAAATATGGGTAATCGTTGTCTCGGTCAGGCCGCGCTTGGCAATCGAGTCGATGGTCGCATTGATTAGTTGTAGCTTGCGTTTGTCTTTTACATTGGCACGAGGCATAACCCCTCCTTGAATAACTATTCAGTAACCAATAGACGGCTTAAGCGTGCAATTCAAGAGAAATAAACCGATTATCAACACTATCTAATGTGCTGTTATTATTTAGAATATAACTAAATAATCATTCAATAGCTTGATTATTGTTTAACGTCAGATTCAATAAAAACTTCGCTGCGATTACAAAATTGGCACGTCACTTCAATACGATCATCCACCATCATCTGCGCAATCGCCTTCGCTCCCATGCCGGATAAGGTTTTCTGTATCTTCTCGCGCGAGCAGCGGCATTGATCGATCAGCGTCGCCGCATCATAGACCCACACGCCATCCTCATGGAACAGGCGGTGTAGCAAATCCGGTATTTCCAGCGTTTCATCCAGCAGTTCATCATCGCGCACCGTTAACATCAATGTTTTGGCCCGCTGCCAAACATCTGCATCTGCCGTTACGGTGTCTGGCATTTTTTCGACATAAATGCCGCCTGCCACCCAGCGATCTTCTTTGGTGCGCACATCGCTGATAGAGCCCGCCGCCAGTTTGATCTGCATCTCCATCTGCATGGACTGCGTGAAATAACGCTGCACCGCCTCGCCGATGGTTTTACCTTCCAACGGCACCACCCCCTGATAACGCTGCGTGCCACTTCCCGCATCCAGCGTAATGGCCAGAAACCCTTCACCAAACATATCCGGCAGCATGCTGTCTCTGGAAAGTGCAGCAATTGCCTGCGCATCAAATTGCGCATATCCACGCAATGCACCACCAAACGCCGCATCCACCACCAGCAGCGTGATGGCCCCCTTGGATTGAACCTGAATGGTGAACACGCCTTCATGCTTGAGGCTGGAGGACAGAATGCCCGCAATCACCAGTGTTTCGGCCAGCACATGTGAGACCAGCACCGGATAATTGTGCCGCGCCAGTATGCTGTTGACGACCGAGCCAAGCCGCACCACCCGACCGCGCACCGGCTGTTCATGAATCATGAAGGGAACAAGGATATCCTGCACCATCGCCGCTACACTCTATCCAGACACCACAACAGAATGGCTTTTTGCACATGAAGCCGGTTTTCTGCCTCGTCAAACACGACAGATTGCGGGCCATCCAGCACATCATCGGTCACTTCTTCACCGCGATGCGCGGGCAAACAATGCATGAAAATCGCGCTATCTTTTGCCTGCGCCATAATGCCTGCATTCACCTGAAGCTCGACAAAGCTCTGACGTCGCGCCAGCGTGTCATCATCCCCCATCGATACCCATGTGTCAGTGACCACCACATCCACATCGCGTGCTGCTTCCTGAGCGGAATCGCAGAATATAATTTCTTGCCGCTCACCAAAATCCAGCTCCGGCTGGAAGTTTTCCGGCGTTGCCACGCGCAGTGTAAACCCAAAACTGATCGCAGCCTCCATCCAACTATGGCACATATTATTGCCATCCCCCACCCAAGCCACCGTTTTACCTGCAATGCCGCCGCAATGTTCCTGCATGGTCAGCAAATCCGCCATCAACTGGCAGGGATGGTGCAGGTCTGTCAGACCATTAATCACCGGCACCGCCGAATATTCTGCCAACTCTTCCAAAGTGGTATGGTAATTCGCGCGCAGCATCATCGCATGCACATAGCGCGAGAGGACCTGCGCCGTATCGGCCACGGTCTCGCCGCGCCCCAATTGCAAATCCTGCTTTTGCAGCACCAGCGCATGCCCGCCCAGCTCACGCATGGCCACCTCAAACGAAACACGGGTACGCGTGGAGGGTTTTTCGAAAATCATCGCTAATGATTTTCCAGCCAAACTAGTGCGCAACACGCCGTCCCTGCGCTCACGCTTCAATATCACGGCTAAATCCAGTATTGCCTGCAACTCAGCTGGCGCATGGGCCAATAGATTCAAGAAATGCTTCACCATACCCCTACCCTTTTAATGTCTGTTCTGTGATCGAAAGCGCCTCTTCCACTTGCGCTGAGGCAATAATCAATGGCGGTACAAAACGCAAGACATCGCCGTAAGCAGGCGCCACCAGCAGCCCCTTCACACGCAGTTGATCGGCCAGCGCTCTTGCATTGCCGCGAATTTTAACACCAATCAGCAATCCCAACCCGCGCACTGCTTCGATCTGATCGGGATATTGAGCCATTAATTGCTGCAACCCCCGCATTAATTGGGCGGAGACTTCATGGATATGCGTAAAAAAGCCATGGGACTGCATGACATCCAGCACCGCATTGCCGACTGCCATCGCCAACGGATTGGAACCATAGGTGGAACCATGACACCCCGGCTCCAGCGTATTGGCCACCGCCGCAGACACCAAACACGCCCCCAACGGAAATCCATTGCCAATGCCTTTTGCACAGGCCACCACATCCGGGCGAACATCATAAACATCGTAAGTGAACAGGCTGCCGCAGCGGCCATAGCCGCATTGCACCTCATCCAGCATCAGCAGGATACCAGATTCGCGACACAGCGCCGCCAGCTGTTGCAGATAAGAGCGATCGGCAATATGCACACCGCCTTCGCCCTGCACCGGTTCAATCAGCACGCCCGCTGTTTCATCGCTGATCGCCGCTTTTACCGCCGCCAGATCGTTGAAGGCCACACGGTCAAACCCCTCCAATAACGGCGCATAGCCCTTGCGAGCCACCTCATTGCCGCCAGCAGAAATGCAGGTGATCGAACGCCCATGAAACCCGCCTTCAAATGTCACGATCCGCTGACGCTGTGGTTGACCATTCATCGTATGGAACCGGCGCATGAATTTAATGCCAGCCTCCACTGCTTCGGTTCCGGTGGAGCAGAAAAATACGCTGTCGAGAACGGACTCGCCCACCAGACGATCCGCAAACCGCACCAGCTGATCGTTGAGATAATTATTGGAACAGTGCCACAATAAATCGGCCTGCGCTTTAAGCGCGGCAACCACGTGCGGATGGCCATGTCCCAACGCATTCACGGCAATGCCGGACGCACAATCCAGATAGCGATTGCCACAATCATCAAACAAATACGCGCCCTCGCCACGCACCATGGTCACATTGGCGCGGCGATAGACTGGCAGATAGGTTGGAATGTCGTGCAACACTCGTGACTCCGTTTAAAAAAGAGCGGTGAGTATCAGCAGCTTAACAGGGAAAGTCAACTTAAGTCTTCAGGCGCCAGCCCGATTTCAATAATTTCTGCACCACCAGCCACAATAACACATTGATGCCAATCAGAACGACGATCCCAGTCTCCACGCTGCCATCGCTATAGCCGGTCATCGCATAGCGGAATCCATCAATCATATAAAAGAACGGGTTAAAGTGGCTCACGGTCCGCCAGAATTCCGGCAAATATTGCGTGGAATAAAAGGTACCCGACAGAAAAGACAGCGGAGTCACAATGTAGTTGGTGATAGCGGCCAGTTGATCAAATGTCTGCGACCAGATGCCGGTTAGGATGCCAATAAGCGCAAGCATCACACTTGCCATCACCACATAAAAGAACGCCAGCCACAAATCATGCATCTGCGGTTCTACAATAAACACCAGCGACAGATAGACCACAATACCGACCATCACCCCACGCGTCACACCGCCCATCGTCAGACTAAACGTCACCTCACCTGCGCTCAGCGGCGGCATCAGCAGATCAACAATGACACCCTGAATTTTCTGGAGCATGAGCGAAGAAGACGTATTGGCAAAGGCATTCTGCACCACGGCCATCATAATCAGGCCGGGCACAATGAACTGTTCATAGCTCATGCCCGCTACTTCTGCGCGCTGTGCGTGACCAACCGCCAGACTCAGCACTGCCAGAAACAGAAGATTCGTAACCACCGGAGCAATCAGTGTCTGGTTCCACACTTTCAGGAACCGCCACACTTCGCGCTTATAGAGTGTTGCCACTCCCACTTTGTTCAGCATCATCATGATGTCTTCATAGTCAGTTCATTCGCGCAAATCAACTGACCATGCTGTAGAAAGCTCCTTGAGACTCAATAATGGTATGGTTTGCAGCATAAAGGGCAGCCACTTTACTTTGAATGCTCTGCCCCATCATGGTTTGAATATCTTTAATCAACGGCATTTCCATCGGTTTGCTGGCGGTAAAGTCCGGCCGCGGATTCAATTCCAGAATCTCCCCATCCAGCGATAAATCCAGATCATACTGCGGGGCCGCTCCCAGCGTGGTTGCGGCGTTGTCCTGATTCGCCGTACCCAGAAACTGAAAAAAGTTGGAGCGGGAAAAACGGTTGCGGCGCTGCGCCACATCACCTGCCAGATCATCGCCCACCATGTCATCAGAGCCGAATATCTCTGCTTCATCGGCGGCAGACAGCGCAACCTTGACACGCTGAAAATCGCCCAGCGTTAGCGCTTGCTGATGATAATAGACCCGAACCTGCTCCGCCGTTTCGGTAACACGTTTCGTGCGGAACAGCTCTTGAGTGGCTTCAGTAGAACGATTGGTACGCGCCGCATCGGTCTCGGCGATGCGCTGCTCCATTTGCGCTTTATTATTACGCGCCAGATTGGAAATATAAAACGCACGCGCTGCCGAAGCGAATTCCGTTTCAGCAAAAGAAGCTGCTAATAGACTGTTTAGCGCGGCATTATGGGCAGAGCCGACCTGCATACGGATACATTCCTCATACTCACCATCGTCCAGCTGTTACGTACAACTGCTCTTATTATCCGCACATTTTACGGCAGGATGTCCTTTCTGGCAAGCAACAAAGAAAAAGCCCTGCCAAAGCAGGGCTTTAACTTGTGGACAAATAATCGTGTGCGATGCGATTAGCGGCGATCGCCAATCAAGCGCAGCAACGAAACGAAAAGGTTGATAAAGTCCAGATACAGGCTGAGAGCGCCCATAATGGCTACTTTATGCGTCGCTTCTTCGCTGCCAGCCATCTGGTAATACATGGCTTTCAGCTTTTGCGTATCGTAAGCGATCAAGCCGGTGAACAGCAATACGCCGATAACCGACACCGCAAAGCTGAGCGCAGAGCTTGCCAGAAAAATATTCACCAGCGATGCCAGAATGATACCAATCACCCCCATCATCAGGAACGACCCAAAGCTGGTCAGGTCTTTCTGTGTGCTATAGCCCCACAAGCTCATGACACCAAAGGTGCCTGCCGTGATGAAGAAGACACGGGCAATGCTGGTACCGGTGTAAGCCGCAAAAATATAAAACAGCGACAGCCCCATCAGCACCGAGAAGCCAAAGAACCAGGCCTTAGCCGCACCCAGCGTCAATTTATGCATCTGTGCGCCAAGGTAGAACACGACACCCAATGGCGCCAGCATAACCACCCAAGACAGCGGCGACTGTCCCATCGAGCCATCGGCTTTCTGTGAGATCATCATGGACATGAACGTCTGAGACTCAGACGCGAAAAAAGCAACCAACCCTGTCAGGATAAGGGCGCTCACCATGTAATTATAGACTTGCAACATGTAAGCGCGCAGACCAGCATCCACTTCAACGGCCGCCACACCCACACGGGAATTAGACGACATCGGCTGTTGCTGGCGATTTAAGAATGACATTTGTAACCTCCATTCGGATTAAACATAACCACTACTCACTATGTATGCGTCATAGCGTCTCTTTTCAAGACGCCTCTATTATACGATACACAGGCAAAAGATGCGAGAAGAAGTTGAGTATTTTACATGGTTATTATTCTCGCCATGAAGGTGGTACTTTTAATACGGGGAGCATGCCCCCTCTATCGTCCTTTTTCAGCTTCTGTTGATAGAGGGAACCCTAATCGCTGCTCATCAAGCAGGTGGATTTTCTCTACCACCCGTTCAGGAAAATCTCCGGTTGCCTGCGCGTGATGCTGCTCAGTGGTCAAAAAAACCGTTCGTAACCGATCAGGATCGCCTGCAACCGGCTCTACACGAAAATGCTGAGGATGCACACTGGTACTGTGATGCGCTCGAGCAGTGGCATGACGCTCCAATGTAGCGCTCAACGCAGCGGCTGACTTTGCTGCCACATCACCGTCTGTATCCGCCGCATCACGAATCACACATGGTGCAGATGCCGCCGCGACCGCTTGCCTGAGCCATCTGGACTGATTGATTGCCGCTGACTCAAATGCGTAACGGGCATCTTTTACTATCTGCCCAACAAACTGAATGGATTGAGCCGTCTGCGCAGCATAGGGTTGATGGTCAGGGC
>Ga0214923_10006752_pt1 | contig 12762 bp, 9 predicted proteins | sample LL1510_MetaG_FD_177993 | JGI IMG/M metagenome (GOLD analysis project Ga0214923, IMG submission 177993) | Freshwater microbial communities from Lake Lanier, Atlanta, Georgia, United States - LL-1510 | ecosystem: Environmental > Aquatic > Freshwater > Lake | place: USA: Georgia | collected 2015-10-15
TTTCAGTTTCATACATTGAAAACAAATGTTCTACCAATGTATGTAAAGGAATGTCTGATTCATTTAATTGATTTGCGCCAACCATTACCCATGCTTTTTGTAATATCGGGTGTTCAATATCTATAGCAGTTCCTAATATATCGTATTCTAATTTGATTACATCTTTGATAACTGGTTCAATATCATTGATGGTGGTTTCTAATTGTTGTAATATATTCGAAGGTCTAGGATTGCGAATCAAAAATACTAATTGTTCAAAACTACAACATTTTCGCACTCCCATTATTTTATCCCATTTTTTGAACATATCAAGCAATCCAGTAATACCATCTAATTTTAATTGTAGTATATCCAAAAAATCAAACTTCAAGGTATGTCGAATAGGTATTTTATTCTTAAATATTTTTATGATTCGTTCCATGGATTCTTGTAAGGAATATAATATGCGCTCATAAATAGGAAATTTTTTGTTTGTTATTTCATTGATATCTTTCATACATTGAAATTCACTTACAGCGGTTGAAATACATCCATATATCGTAGTTAATGTATTTAATGTATCTGTTATCATAATTTGTATATTATAACAGATTATTATTATTTTTATTATCTATCGCACAATTAGATGGACCATACACTAGTACCTTTACCATCATAATAAAATTTTTTACCAACTATTTTTTTATTATTTTCCATAGTTGCCCATAATGAATTATCATAAGCAATATACCACGTTTTTCTATTTTTGTCCAATACACTCATTGGTGTTTGTTTTTTACGGCCCTCTCTTTCTTCGTAATTTTTATTCAATATATCAATCAATAGTTTATTTAATTCTTCGCCGTTTGTTTCTTGTAGGATTTTACCAATACTAGGAGACATCTTTTGTATGATATTTTTCTTTTCTTCATCTGTAAAATAAGTCAACGTTTCACGCGCTTCTTTAAATAAACCATACGTTTCTTTATTTCCATCGATTATATCATATAATATTTTTCTTGCGTTTGTGCGCGTTTCTTCCTGTTTGCGTTTTTCTTCTTGGCGACGAGTTTCTTCTTGTTTCTTTCTTTCCTCCTCTCTCTTTTTACTATCTTCTATTTCTTTTATTTTATTATTAAATGAATCAATGAATAAATCATCTATATTTTTATGCGGTCCAATTGAATTAAATATTTTTATTAAATCGCTGATATATTTTGTCTTTGCTTCTTCTCGTTCTTGTTTGTTTTTTCCTGTATCAGAAACAGTAGGGCGTGATATGTTATGATTATCTAAAAACATTTCCAATTTGTATATATCTTTTGTATTTTTTTCATTCTCAACTGTTTGTAAAAAGTTTTTATCAATATTTTTTGGATTAAATGAATGATTGATTTCACGCGTAGCAATACGGCCGATTGCTTTCATTTTTTCGATTAAGGACATACAACACAATGTAGGTTTAATAATAGTATCATGAACCTTGCTTTTATGGGTTATATTATCCTTTAATAATTTATCTAGTAGGTCGAAAAAAATTTCGCGTTTATCTTCGATATATTCGTTTAACGCATTACTGAAAAATGTTATAAACTCAGACTTTTCAATAAATGATTTATTCTCTACATCTATGCCTAAACTAGCTAATGAAGTTTTTATTTCTCCAATACTATCACTTTTTGGTTTATAAAAATGGGGGTCGCTTTCTTTCACAATACGTAATCGCATTGTAATAATTTCATCAAATTCACCACCTCCTCTTTTCTTGTTTGTTGTATTTCGTTTACTATTGTTTCTTGATTTATTTTTCTTATGTATCTTCTTACTACTATGAGTATTCTTCATTATATAATAATCATATATAAAAATTTAAACGAAATTCATCCTTACATATCTACATAATATCATAATATACGGTATTTCATCCCCTACAATCGTGTAGTATTGTCTTGAATTATTTTAATAAAAATCCATGAAAAATTGAATTCATAAAAGAAAATAAATATATCGTAATAATATAATCCAAGATGACTACTCCCATAAATTCAAAAACATCCCCCGTCCAAAAAAATATAAATATATCGTTCGATGAATTTCTTCGTAAGCATATGATAAAAAACGATGAAAAGAATGATGAACAGAAAAACCCGACGAATACTCGCATCGGGGATAAAAAATCAAACATATATGGCGGGTCATATCATATTCCGGATGAAGAATACGAAACCTTCTTAAACCTGTATTACCGTGATGTATTATATAAAAATGGTATTGAATATCTGACTGAGAAGCAACGTAATGGCGACGGACCAATTGTCGTTGACCTTGACTTCAGATATGGTATGGATATTAAAGAAAGACAACATACCAAGGAACATATTCAGGACCTTGTAATGTCTTATTTAGATGTATTGAAAACAATGTTCCAATTTGATAGTTCGGTAAAATTCAATGTATTTGTGCTCGAAAAACCTAGCGTAAATATAATCGCCGATAAAAAACTAGTCAAGGATGGAATTCACATGATTATCAGTCTTCAAGCAGACCATGTTATCCAGCGAATTCTTCGCGAACGCGTTATGAAAGTTATTTCGGAAAACTGGACTGACTTACCACTAAAAAATAGCTGGGACGATGTATTTGATGAGGGTATTAGTATTGGTTATACGAACTGGCAACTTATCGGTTCAAGAAAACCAAATCACGATGCCTACAAAATTACGTATATATATGAAATCAAATATGATGATACAGATGACGAACTAGGTATGCTTCCAGTCGCGATTCGCAGTTTCGATATGGCTAAGAATATGAAATTCTTATCGGTTCGTTATGCGGGTCATCCGTCATTCTTTATGAAAAGTTCATTCATCGATACCTATAATCAATATAAGAATTTCCAAGGCGGTTCAGCGATTTCAAATACCATTCGTCATACACCTTCTCCCACGGGTAATGAAGATTTCGATATGGCGGACATCAATAGTTATGTAGCGAAAGTATCCAACGCATCCGAACTACAATTTCTATTGAATATGTTTCTAGATAAGATTACGTATGACGATTATGAGTTGAAAGAAGCGTATGATTATACGATGTGTTTACCAGAAAGTTATTATAGCGATGGTTCACACAATAAATGGATTCGTGTCGGTTGGGTATTGAAACACATCAGCAACAAACTATTGATTGTATGGGTTGCGTTCAGTTCCCAATGGACGAATTTCAAATATACCGATATTCCAGATTTGTGCGATAAATGGAAAAAATTCGACGGCAATAAATCACAAGGATTGTCTAAACGTTCGTTGATGTATTGGGCAAGACAAGATGCCGCCGAAAAATATCATAAAGTGTTCGACGATAGTATCGATTATTTCGTCGAATTCACTATCAATAGCAGCGCATTATCTAGCGATAAAAAAAATAGTCAGTGTGGTGATTTTGATATCGCTCGCGTATTATACCAATGTTTCAAGAACCGTTTCGTTTGTGTTAGTATTAAAGGTAATACTTGGTATCAGTTCAAAAATAACCGTTGGGTAGAAGACGACCAAGGCACTACTTTGCGTAAGGCAATATCGGTTGAACTTCGTGAAATATATAATAAGAAAAGTTTCGCCCTCTTGAACGGAATTTCGCGAACGAATTCAGTTCCGAATATTCACGGCAATCAACATACTGAAACTACCGATGAAGAACAATCGAATTATAATAAAATCCGCACACAACGAATCTTAGATATATGTAATAACCGCTTATCAAATCGTAATTCTAAAGACAACATCATGAAAGAAGCCAAGGATTTATTTTACGATGGTTCATTCTTTACCAAATTGGATTCAAACCCGTATCTATTGTGCTACAATAATGGTGTGTACGATTTCAAAGAAAAATGTTTTCGTCAAGGTCGTCCAGAAGATTATATCTCGATGTGCACTAATATAGATTATAGAGCGTTAGATGAAACTCGCGATAAACCAATTATGGATTTGTGTTTAGACTTCTTACATAAACTATTTCCGGAACAAGACCTATTCAATTATATGTTTGACCATTTAGCATCGACATTGATCGGTGTTTCTGCGAATCAAACATTCAATATGTATATCGGTATTGGCCAGAACGGTAAATCTGTGTTGATTACCCTGATGGAAAAAATTTTAGGTGAATATGTAGGCATTGTTCCTTTAACATTATTGACAGAAGGCCGCACACGTGTAGGTGGTTTATCTCCTGAAATGGTTCAATTAAAAGGGGTTCGTTATGCGGTCATGCAAGAACCAACGAAAGGCGATAAAATTAATGAGGGTATTATGAAACAAATGACGAGTGGTATTGACCCTCTACAAGCTCGTGCTCCATATATGTTAAAAGCGATTACATTTATTCCGCAATTCAAATTGGTCGTTTGCTCGAATGTAATGTTGGAAATCAAAAGTAATGACCACGGTACATGGAGACGTATTCGTGTAGTACCATACAAATCGTTATTTACTGAAAATCCAGTAAGTGATGACCCAGAAAAACCATATCAATTCAAAATCGATAAAAAAATTATCGAAAAATTCGATGACTGGAAAGAAGTTTTTATGGCAATGTTAGTAAAACGAGCGGTCGAAACCGATGGTTTGGTGAAAGATTGTGATATTGTAATGGCCGAAAGTAATATTTACCGCGAAAGCCAAGATTACATCTCTGAATTCATTCGTGATAAAATCGTCAAAGATCCTAATGGCAAAATCAAGAAGACCGAGCTCAATAATGAATTCACAATGTGGTATCAATCCACCTATGGACGTGGCGGACCAAGCCCAAAAGATGTTCACGATTACATCGATAAACAATTCGGAAAACAGAAAAATCAAGTATGGAATGGTATTAAAATCCGTTATGAACGCGACGATTTGGATATTCCTGAAGATGATGACGACGACGAGACCGACGCAAATGAATTAGAATAAAAATATATTTGTAAAATTGAATATATTTTTTTTGTTATATATATTTTATAACTAATATATAAAATGACGTTAATTACAAAATTATTTAACTTTGTATTGTTTATGACTTCAAAATATAATATAGACGAATCCCACGGAATCAGTCATAGTATGAATGTCTTACACAATGCTTATAATATTTATGAAAATGAAAAATTAATCAATCCACAATTGTTTGCGCAAGAAAAAATAATAATGGTATCCGCGGTATTACACGATTTATGTGATAAAAAATATATGGATGAAACAGAAGGTATATGTATGATTGAAGAATTTCTAGAAGACAAAATGGATAAACCCGAAATTGATATTACAAAACAAATAATAAGCACCATGTCGTATTCGACGGTTAAAAAAAATGGATTTCCAAAATTAGGTGTATATCAACACGCTTATCATATTGTTAGAGAAGCCGATTTATTAGCCGCATACGATTTTGACCGGTGTATGCTTTATAATATTCATAGATTAAATGGAAACATAGAACATGCTTATATTGATGCCTATCAATTATTTCGAAACAGGGTGTTCAAGCATAGAGAAGATGGATTATTGAATACAGATTATTCAATAAAGCAATCTATGGTATTGGAAACCAACGCATTAGAACGAATGAATACTTGGCGAAAAATAATAAACAAACCTATATTACAATAATATTATGATGCTCTTAACGCCGGATTACCTTGTATAAAAGATAAAATATATTTTCCTAGATACAATAAAAATCGTTCAAATGGTAGAATAATATATGGATAAATGAGAATTCCCAATATAATCGCCAATTTCATATAAAAAGATACAGTTTTGTTGTAATATAGATAATATATCAACACTGCAAGCAATGTAAAATAAAACATAGACATATAAAAAATAGCATTGTTTACCCTATACAATTGTTGACTCTGATAATTTACTTTTTGGTCATCTGTAGAATAATTGTTTTTTATTTTTTGAATTTCCGTATCTAATTTACTATTTTCATCCGCAATTGTATTGTAATATTTTATATCATCTTTAATTAAAGTATCATAAATGACAACTCTCTCATCATATGATACACCACTCGCTCCTTCTTGAAATGATTCAGTTATTCTTAAATTATCTAAAAGTCCTTTTGTATTACTTGCTTGAACATTATAGGAAGCATTCAAGTTATTAAAATTCGTATTCAATGTTGTATAATTCGTTTGTAATGTTTTGTAATCACCTACACATTTACTATAATTTGAATTCAATGTGTTATAATTTGAATTTGCTGTATTATAATTTGAATTTATTCTGTTATAATTTGAATTTAATGTATTATATCGGTTGGTTAAATTTTGTAAATCGCGCTGACATTTTTCTTTTAAATCACGTTCTCTTTCTCTTTGTTTTGGACAATTACTCATACTATATTGTATACTTTATATATAATATAGATTTTAATATTTGGCATAATCCTTAAATTCATTGGGAGAATTAGGTTTTATTGTATCATTCAGCGTTTTTAAACCACTTACTTTAATATCTCCATTAATAACCGCATAATCAATCGTAGTGAATCCATTGGTAGCACTAACGCAAATTAAATTTCCACTATCCCATTGTGTTGTTCCACCGCAACAATCTTTACCTACACAACCACCTAATCCACCTAATAAATCACCACTTGCTTGTTGTGTTTCACGAGCTTTTACTTGAGCTGCTAATTTTTCTTGGTCTGATAATATAGTTGGTGGTTTATAATCTATTTCATCATAATTCATCTTATTATGTATCATCAAATTACGAAATCTATAATACATTACAATGATTGAAATAGATATTAATATTATCAATAACAATTCAAACACAATAGATGGAATAAACGGTAAATATCGTTGTGCTAATACAATTCCTACAAATAAAATGATTACAAATGTTATAAATAACATAATCTTAATGTAATCGGTATATCTCATACGATAACTATTATTTAATTGAATTAATCGTTTCTGTTGTTGTAATGAATCGTCAATTGTTTGCTTTTTCAATAATAGTCGTTGTTTTTCAGCATCTACTATTTTTATGACATCTTGTTGTTTTAATAATACATCATTTGTATTTACTGCCTGATTATTTAAATTTGTGTATAATTGACCCAAATTTGTTGAAATTTCTGATTCAGAACTCATTTATATTATAAAACTATTATATTATAATATAATATTTAATTTCGTAAAAACATAATACTTCCTAAAACTAATATAGCCATACTAATCGAACCAATTATAAATACATTTTTTTCTTGTATTGCATATTCATTCACATCGCTTTGTAAAGCATCCACCGTTTTTGGTTTTTCATCATTCAAATATAATAAACGATTACCACTATAATCATATTCTGAACTCATCAATACTGATTTTAAAACATTATAACTAACTAAATTTCCTGTTATAGTATTCATATTTTGATTCACTTTTGTATTCAATTGTCTTGTATCATTTATTATTTGGTTTAATGGCTGTATTTGCGTAATTTGTGTATTACCAACATTACCCGCTACAAATCCATGGTCATCAAAATTTTCAATCAGCTTATTCACGGATAATACTTCATAGCTAGAATATGGCTTATACCCACCACAAGAACCGCAAGGCATATTAAAGCTAGATATATATTCGGTAGAACTTATTTTATTCTCATTATAGAATTGATAATTCATATTCGAAAAACTTTCAGTAGGTTTTATATTCAGTAATAAATTATTATTACCTTTTATATTTAATTCTGTAATTGTAGCAGTAGTTCCTTGAAATAATTGTGAAATGACTAAACGGAAATACGAATATTTGATAATCGATTTTGATACATATTTGATATTACTATCCGCACTAGGAGAACTTGTTAATGATTGTTTATCCAGAAGAACCCATGTAAGCCCATCATTTGAACCTAAAAACGTAAATTTGCGAGGGAAATTCGCGGATGTAATACTATATTCCGCTAAATAAACTGAATATGGGAGTTGTATTTGTATCCATTCACCATAATATTTTTCATTACCTACGAATGTAGTCCAAAAAAGTGTATCATTTCCACCGCCAACAAAGGATGAAGGAACCAGACCATTAAACGCTGGACGTGTGTATCTTATATTTTCGTTGTTTAAATTTCCACTTATATCACCGCACTGCCAAAATGTATTTGAACTTCCATCAAACGCATTAAACGCATTATGACTAGCATCAAAATACGAGGACGAAGTCGCCAAATACATACCATTTTGAAATGATTTATCTGCGTCATTCAAGTTATTTATATATATTGTATTACTTGTAAAACTATCAGGAGGAGGAATAACTTGGATTGAATTCATAATATATATTAAAATATTATGATATTATAATTGCGAAAACGAATAATATAATAAAGAAGATGCTAAAATAGTTAATAAAACACCAGATAACATGGTTGCGTCATATACAGTTTTGTACTCGCTATTATATAAGGAATCTTTTGTTTTATACACTTCTTTTAATTTATCATCTAATTCTCGCCGTTGCTCTATATTATTTCGATAATTATCCATGATATAATTATGAGAACCATCAATAATAACATTATCTTTTAAATTTGTATCGGTTATCACTTTTGTATATGAATCAGTTAATTTTGTAAATTGAACTGAAAAATCATTATACCCATTTTTAATATATTTATTATATTCTTGTTGAAATTTTTTCACATCATTAATAACCGTATTACCATTTATCGTATTTTTGGTAGAACCTGAAGTTAATCCTTCTATAATAGGTAGTGTATTCATATTATATACTATTTATATATTTCTATTTGTATAAATCAATCCTATTAATACAATTATGCCTATTCCTAAATTAACAGTTTTAACAATAGCAGTATTATATTCATCTTTTGTATCTAAATAATTTTGGTCAGAACCAATATGATTGTGTTGTAGTTGAGTTAATACGACTGCTTTATCTTTATTTTTACATAACTCTTTATGATTACAATTCAATATATTATCTTTTGATGTATTATAATTGGTTGAATTACAACTCGTATCCCAATTCTTATCATACGGTTTTAAACTATCACAATCACTTGCCGAAGGCATTTCATTATTATTCTCAGCTTTCACATAAAAAAAATCATTCGCACTATATCCTACTAACACATTCGTATAATCAGTCATTTATATATATATCTATTATTTTTCTATACACAAACCCGATAATAATTATATTTTAAAGCAGTCATACTGTCCCTTTCAAATTTACATACTTGTCCAGGGCGTAAGCACATAGCTAAAGCTTGTGGGTCAAATCTAGAAATTTCCGGTAATTGAGATAATTGTTTAATACTATATTTTTCTTTTAATTCTTTTAATTCTTCTTCATTTAATACAGTGCAAGCAGGAACTAATGTATGATTTAATATATTGAATTGTAATCGTTTAATATTGTGAAGAACGATAAATATTCCATCGTGGTCAAATAAATATTTTAAACGGGTTTGAGTCGTATCATTGATATCATCATCCATAATAATGATTAATGTATCTTGTTTTGTTAATACATTTTCAATGGTGTACAAATCTTCAATAAAATTATCCAATTGCTGTTTTAATTGTTTGGTATCTAAACAATATTTTACATATACTTTGGTATTATTCGATTCATGAGTTAGCAACATATCTAATTGTTTATTTTTATACATTGCGTCAATTTCATTAATGCTGAAACCATTGTATTCATCAACCCCATAATTTTGATATTCCAAAATTTCTAAAATGGTTTTTCTAGACTTGTAAATACTTAAAATGCGATTACTTGTGGTAGACATTCCTATATAAATAATATATATCTTTATATATTATTTATCTTTTTAATCAATTTTTTACACTTTTTTAATAACTAAGTTATTGAAATCGATTGTTTTCGATTGTGGTACATCCCCTCCAGAAGAAACTGGTATATCAATCTTTGGTTTTGCGGATACAGCTAAATCAGTTAATGTATTTAATTTTTCTCCACCACTTTGAACCACATTCGGAATTATATCACTATCCACCACTGTAGCATTTGGGTCGCCATTTGAAAAATCATTTCCGCCATTCATTATTTTGAAGACAGGGGCGAAATTAATCGCGGGTGTTTGTTCATGAAAACCTCCATGCGTAAGTTTCGATTGTGGGGGTTGGGCAGGAGTAATGTTATTATTCAGAGATACATGTTCGTTATAGGTAAAATCTCCTGGACGATAAATATCCATTCTAGTTACTACCTTAATACTATCTTTATCATCCATTCCTTCTAAATTATCGGTTTCAATTGTAATAAAACGGTCTCCTACATTTCTTATTTTCCATATTCTATTTGGTAAAAAATCACCACGGAAATGAACCACTTCTCCTTTCACAAATTTACTTTCTAATACTTCTGTTCCTGTTTCTGAACTGTATGGTGGAGATAAAGATGGGGTGGATGGTTTATCCAAATTATCAAAAATATCTAACATACGTTCTTCATGCTCGGCAAATTTATATTTGGGAGAAGAATTTGGATTAAAACCAGGGGAACCACTATCGTCAAATACATCATCTTCATATAATAATTTCACTGGTGAACCAGGAGCAAATGGTGGCGAAGAATCATCATTTGGCGCAAATGGTGGAGAATTATCATCTTTTGGAGCATATGGTAGCGAATCTGGCGATTTCACACTAGCAGGAGAAGAATCGGGACTTGGTAATTTCATTTCAAACTTTGGTTTTTCTTTTCGTAAAGCAATTTTAATATCATCTATTATTTTTTGCGGTTCAATATGATTTGTAGACAACAATTTATCCACATTATTGGAATACGTCAAGTTCTCTAATTGTTGAATATTATCTTCCGTTATAATACGCATTTGAACATTTATCGTTTGTAATTCTTGTATCAATAGTTTTAAAGTATATGGAATACATACGACACTGAAATCACGACCATATTTCGTTACATTATTAATATTCATATCTTTATCAGTTAATGAACCGGTAAATTTAATAGGACCATCGGCCATAGGACTAATAAACAAATGCTTCGCTGGATTATATATCGCAATTAAACCAGTTTTATTACAGACAGCCATATAATATTTATCACCTCGTTCCATCATAGATTCACGTAAGAAATCTGCGGTTCCATGTGATATCACTGAATCACGTTCCATTTCACCAATACGTAAACCACCGTCATTTGCTCTTCCTGCGACAGGTTGTCTGGTTAATGCTGTTCGTGGACCTAATGGACGATAATTGATTTTATCCTTCACCATGTGTTTCAACCGCATATAATAATTTGGACCTATGAAAATTTCTGTTTCGATTTGTTCTCCAGTCATACCATTGTATAATATTTCATTACCGGATGAATGAAATCCGGCTTTTGGTAGCATTTCACCAAACACCCCGATTTTAGAACCTTTATTATTAAACGCGGTACAATCACCAAATCCACCATAAAACGCACATGCTTTTCCGATAATACATTCTACCAAATGACCAATCGTCATACGAGAAGGAATTGCGTGTGGATTCACAATCATATCTGGACGAATACCATCTTTGGTGAAAGGCATATCTTCTTCTGGAATGACTAAACCGATTGTTCCTTTTTGACCCGCACGAGAAGCCATTTTATCACCAATATTTGGTATTCTTTCTTCGCGCACTCTTACTTTTGCTATGCGCTGACCTTCTTCGCTTTCTGTAATAAATGTTTTATCGACCACGCCCAATTGACCTTTTTTAGGGGTGATAGACATATCACGCTTCAATCCTTTACTTGTACTATCGCTTGCTGATAATCCAATTAATATCGTTTTATCATCTACAAAAGAGTTCTCTTTAATGATACCGAATTTATCTAATTTACTATAATCGTGGCCGGGTTTTTTCTTTTCTACTCTCTCTTCATCTTCAATGTTAGTAAATAATTGTTCACTCATCACACTATCACCTTCAATCGTTTTTTCTTCGTGTGCTTCATATGTGCTATAATAAGTAGTTCTGAATAAACCACGTTTCAATGCTCCTTCATTAATCAAAATAGCATCTTCTACATTATAACCAGTATAACACATAATAGCTACAATTGCGTTTTCACCATATGGGTTCTCTTCATTGTTAATATGTTCCAAATAGCGCGATTTAATCAATGGAATTTGGCCTGAACACAACACCACCGCGGTCTTATCCATACGAACTTGATGATTGGTATGATATACTGAACACGCTTGTTTACTTTGTCCACAAGAGAATGAATTACGTGTAGCTGGATTGTTCTCAGGAAAATTAATCAAATTACACATCATACCAAAAATAAAGGACTCGTGTATTTCCAAATGAGTATGTCTATTGTTCTTTACTAATTCTTCCATATTCATCGCAATTAACGCATCTTCACTTTCATTGCTATCTACATATTCAATGATTGCTTTTTTCTCCATAAATCGTTGTAATTTTTCAGGATTCACTTCACTTTCAATACCTTCATATAATTCATTCAATTCATATATGTTATAATTGTTTGGTTTAAAATCTTCCAATTTCTTTTTATTAAAACCAGTGATCAATTCATCCCACGAAAAATCATTGTCCATTATTTTTTTCAACACTGTTTTGTTTTCAAACCACATTTTACCAGTTTCTTCATCTTTATAAAAAATAGGTCTACAAATACGTCCACTATCGGTATAAATGTAAATGGTCTGTTGTTTTATATTGAACGTAGCACTAATATAA
>Ga0214923_10006753_pt1 | contig 12761 bp, 9 predicted proteins | sample LL1510_MetaG_FD_177993 | JGI IMG/M metagenome (GOLD analysis project Ga0214923, IMG submission 177993) | Freshwater microbial communities from Lake Lanier, Atlanta, Georgia, United States - LL-1510 | ecosystem: Environmental > Aquatic > Freshwater > Lake | place: USA: Georgia | collected 2015-10-15
TTTTCAAAATGGGTTGCTGCCCATCGTGACTCGAGCATTAGCTTTCGAGAAAAACGGAAAAAAAGAAAATCTAAATTCATTTCTGGAAAACCTTCCAAGGCTTCCTGGGGCGCTCGATGAGTGTCTGCGCTGGGAGCTTTCCCATTCGCTGAGGGACACAAAATTTTATCAGAAAACACAGGCAACCCCAAGTCTCTCTTGGTTTCAAAAGTTGCGGAGGAAGTTTTTTGGGAAGACATGAGTTGAGCCATTATTTGTGGGCGGCTCGTTTGAAAAAAAAGATAGGGCGGATTGGGCTAACAAAGACGGCAAGCCCATGGCTCTGAACCATCTAGAAAAGATTCAGGACGCCTTTTAAGGGCAACAGGCTGGTCACAGGCGGGAAAGCTGGTATCAAGAAAGATGGACTCTCAATCTGTCAAATGAAGCCATCCCACTCCATCGTCCAAAAGCAATGCCGCTTCGAGTTGCGCCCTGGTGCCGAGGAATTTCCCCTGATGATTATTCTTTCGATCATCTATCCATGCAATCTGGGCTGCCCGAATTGTCCTTACACAGACGGAAATTCCGAGCTGCGGAAATTTTACCATGAAAAAGGCGGAGATCTGATGCCCGTCAAGTTATGGGAAAAAATCGCGGTGGAGGCGGGGCCCTACCAATCGTGGTTGCGCTGCACAGGGGGAGGGGAACCGATGATGCATCCCCAGATGTGCGAAATGGTCGAGTTTGCCAAAAAACAGGGGGCCCGGATCTGGATGAACACCAATGGGACCATGTTTGGTCCTTCCGCCTTGGGGCGGGGAAAACTCGAGAGGGTCATTGCCGCCGGCATCGACTTGATTGAATTTTCGATGGATGCAGGGGATGCGGAGGCGTATCAACAGGTGCGCCCCCCGCGGAAGGGTGAGGTGCCCGATATTCAGGCCCGTTGGGAAGGGCAAGTTGCCAACATTCGGGCCGCCCTTGAACTGCGTAAAAAACTACGCAAAACCACACGCATCGTTGTTTCCATGATCCGACAGCAGCTAATTGAGGGCAAGCTTGAGCAGTATCAGAGATTTTGGAAAGACGAGATTGGGGTGGACGAAGTGATCACAAGGAAATTCCTTTCGTGGGACGACAACACCAACATTGATCTTGGCAAATCCATGGATCGGCATCTGTACAAGGACCTGCCCACCCAAAAAAAAGAGCCCTGCGTTTGGCCCTTTGAGCGGCTCAACATCGACACGCTGGGCCGAGTGGCCCTGTGCGGGCAGGATATCGGATTTCGGACCGCCCACCTTTTCCCAAATGCCAATGAAACCAGTGTTCGGGACATTTGGCTGGGGGAGACTTTTCAATGGTACCGCCGTCTCCACCTAGAGGGGTTTGGCGCCCAAGCCTTCCCCTGCCGTGGATGCACCGCTTGGTTTGCGGGAGTAAGGGACTGGCAACACGGCTGGCTGAAGGTTTTAAAGAAATCAGCCCATCATGTCCGCGAGGTCCTTGCGCAGGATCTTGGGGCGGAGGTGGAAATTTACACGCCTCCGGCTGCCCAAGACATCCAAGAGTGATCCGCGATCCTGTTGGCTCCAGTTCAGGCCAAGGCAAGACCAGCCGGATCGGTTTTATGGTTTCCGGGAAAGGGCGACTTGCCTTGGCGGCGCTGCGCCACCGAAAAAGTCTCGGCTTTGAACCGAGCTTTATCCTCTGGGATACCCAGGCTGACTTGTTGGCTCAGGCGGAGGCCGAGAGGGAGGGTGTGCCCTGTTTCCGGCTTTCCAGCAGCCAACGGGAGGAGGCTCAAGTGGAGATGCACGACATCTTGCAAAAACAAAAAACAAACTGGGTTTTTCTCACGTTTGACAGGATTTTGGATGAAAAGATATTAGCCCTTTATCCTGAGGGTTTTATCAATTTGCACATGTCCCTTTTGCCGGCTTTTCCTGGCATGCGGGCTTTGGAGCGTGCCTTGGAGAGTGGTGTGCCCTTCATTGGGGCCACGATGCACTTGGTAACGCCCCGGGTGGATGACGGCCCTCCTTTGGCCCAGTGCATTCAACCCGTGGCGTTGGGAGAAACACGCCAGAGCATTGGTCAAAAGCTTTTTCCCCTGATCCAAGTGATGTATCTCAACGTGGTCCGCTGGGCCGCTTTGGGTCGTGTCCCGCCCTCCCAGCAGGGCCGTGCCAGAATCGTGGAAACCCGGCCTGGCAACGGTTTGATTAGTCCGGAACCGGAGTGGTGGCCGGAGACTTAGCCGATCGTTAGCTAGTCATGCAAGATAGTATCGACGATGGCACATGACGAAGGGTCTTCCCTCATGAATCTTTTGTGGAATGCATTCAGCTGGGACTATTTTCTGAAGGCGGCGGCTGTCTTATTTCTTTTGGACTGGTTTTTTTATTTGCCGATTTTCAATTCGTTGTTCGCGATCGAGAAGGGTTGCGAGTGGAGGCCCCGGCCGGCGGGCAGGGTTGCTTTGGCGGCAGGAAGCTGGTTATTGGCCATCGGAATCGCAGGATTTGCGCCAGAACCGCTCCGGTGTGTCGGATGGGGGGTCTTGTGGGTGATTTTTCGCCTCGTCTTCATCCAGCGCCGGTGGAGCAGTGTGCGCAGGGGTTGTGGAGCTCCGGGCTTTATGTCCCATTGGACAGCCCTTTGGATCTTCCTTGTGGAGTTCGGTCGCCAAGTGGACGGCACGGGATGGTTGGTGGGGCAGATCTTTATGACCCTGCGCATGGATTTTGCGTTCATCATGCTATGTGCGGGAACCTACAAGGCCGCGGTTGGTTTTTTACGGGGCAACGGCATGGAATTCGGACGGGTAAATCCTATCTGGGGGTACCATTGGAGATATTTTTTCCAAAAGAACCCCGCAGGATTTTATCCAAAACTCATGAACGTACTCGCTGCCAGCGGGGAGATTCTGGCGGGCATTCTGCTTCTCGTGCCCCATCCGTGGAGCCAGATTCCCGGCGCCCTATTGGTCAGCCTTAGTTTTCTTTACGTCTCGTTTTTCATTCGTTTGGGGCGACTCGCCTCGCTCATGGTGCTCCTCCCCATCCTTTATCATCCGGGAATCCTTCCAAGCGCCATGATCGGGACTGGAGGAATTGCGCAGCTGCCCTCATCTTGGTTGTTCTTCTTGGCCATTCCCTTCTGGGCTTTTATGGCTATGTTGCCACTGATCAAGGTGACCCAGTACTATAACCTTTTCGCCAACCGGGTTATCCCCGAGCCCCTGCAGTCCTTGGTCACGATCATCGCCGACCGTATTCCCGTGATTGTATGGCGGGTCTTTACCCCGGACGTAATTAACTTCTTTGTACGAATCTATGTGTGGGAAAATGACAGAAAAACCTTGGTCGTTGGCGAAGATAACGTTTACTCCTACCGCGATTGGAAGCGCCCGTGGTTCAAATTGAGATTTCTCCACGTCACAGAGTCCATCGCCTTGGTGAGTGTTTTCACCACTCTAAAATATTTTCCATCCAAAGCCTCGCTTTTTGAGGAAAGGTTGCTTCGATACGCCCAGTCCGTTTCCGCCAGCCTCACCCGTCCATGCTCCCGGATGGAGTTTGAGTATGTGGCTATCCGGAAAACCCCGGCAGGTTGGAATTTCCATCCTGCCTTTTCCTGTTTGGTCGATCTAAAGAGTTTTGAAGTTTCCAGACAAGTATTCGACAAAGACTTCGATCCATCCGCCCCGGCGTTGTTTAGCCCTGTTCGGGAAAGCATGCGCCCCGGCTCGCTGGAGCCGGCCGCCCCATCTTAGCGTTAGCGATGTGTGGCATTGCCGGATTTTTTGGAGAGGGAAAAGCCGACATTCTTCCGCGGATGTTGGAAACAATCCGCCATCGTGGTCCCGACGATTCTCACTGGGAGCATGGAGCAAGTTTTGGTTTGGGTGCTTGCCGGCTGAGCATTTTGGATCTGGTCCATGGGCGACAGCCGATGTGGATTGAGGACGGCACCATTTGCGCCGCTCAAAATGGCGAAATTTACAATTCCCCCGATTTAAGAAAGGATCTGACTGCCAAAGGGCACAGGTTCCACGGTCATTGTGACACGGAGGTTCTCGCCCCCTTGTACAGGGAATACGGTGAGGATGCCTGGCTTAAAATGGAAGGCATGTTCGCCGTGGCCATATGGGATCGGGTGAACCTCCGAGGTTATCTAATCCGAGACCCTTGTGGGAAAAAGCCTCTTTATTACACCCGCATTGGCGGTGCCATTTATTTTGCCTCTGAAATCAAGGCTTTGCTAGCCGTTCCCGGATGCTCCCGGGAAATTGACCCAGGGGCGCTCCGCGCCTATCTCGGTCTCAAGCACGTCCCCGGACCGGCCTCCATCTTTCTTCATATTCGGCAGGTTCCTCCCGGCCATGTGCTTCTTTGGAAAGCCGGAAACCAGTTCTCCTGCCGGCCATACTGGCAGTTGTCGGAAAAGGAAGTTGAGCCGACCGATCCCGCCGAAGTTGTGCCTCGGTTTTTGGAGCTACTGCGGCGGGGAATTCAACAACGCTTTTTGAGTGACGTGCCGGTTGGGTTCTTTTTGAGCGGAGGGCTTGATTCGAGTCTGGTGACTGCCTTGGCTGCCGAGGGAAGTCCTGGCCCCGTGCGGACCTTTACCCTGACACTTGACTCGGAACACGTTACGCCGGGCAAGGAGGCCGATCAGAAGTGGGCGGGGTGGGTCGCCCAGCGGTTCGGAACAACCCACCAGGAGGAAAAAGTCGAAGTCCGAGATCTGGGTGGGCAACTTCGGGATGTCCTCCGCGCCTTTGACGAGCCCTTTGCAGGGGTGATTTCACCCTACTTTCTTTCTCGGGTGATGGTTCAGCATGTGAAGGTAGCGATGTGCGGGGACGGGGCAGACGAACTCCTGGGAAGCTATCTTTCCCATCGCCTCGCCGCCTCGCTGGAGGAAGGGAAGTGGGCGTACCCCAGATCTCCCGAGGAAGAAAAGCTTTTTGCCGGGATCCGGTCCACGGATCCGGCGGTCTGGCGGAGCAAACTGGAGGTTTTTCAGAGATCGGAAATCTCCGAACTCCTCTCGCCTGAGTGGAAAAAAGCGTCGGACGATGACATCGGTGCGGAGGGGCGATGGCGGAATGCGTTGCAATCCTTCGCGGGGCGCACGCCTTTGCCCAGGATGCTTTCGGCGGAGTTCACGACCCTGTTGCCTGACCAGATCCTCAAGTATGCCGACCGGCTTTCTATGGCCCACTCCCTGGAGGTTCGGAGCCCCTACTTGTCACGGGAGCTGGTTGAATTTGTCAGTGCTCTTCCGGCCAGTTGGAAAATCCGTGGAAGACAAACCAAGTTTCTGATGAGGGAGGCCGCCCGCCGATACTTTCCGGAGGAAATGGTGACGCGCCCCAAAGAGGGTTTTTTCCTCCCTCTGGCTCAGTGGTTGCGAACATCTTTGCGCCCCTTGGTGGAGGAGCACCTGCGCCCGGAGACGCTCCGCCGGCAAGGACTGCTGGATCCGGTGGCGGTCGGAACGTTGCGGGGGATCTGGGAAAAAGGGGATCCATCCGATTATCGGTTGGCGAACAAAATCTATTCCTTGCTGATTCTTTCCCTTTGGCATGACGACTATGTCCGCTGACTGGCCCCGCCCCATTCTGGCGGCCCTCCAGCCCAGTTATCTTCCCTGGCTGGGGGCCTTCGAACAACTGGCTCGGAGCGATATCTTTGTCGTCTACGACGACGTGCAGTACGACCGGGATGGCTGGAGAAACCGGAACCGCATCAAAACGGCCCAAGGGGTCCAGTGGCTGACGGTTCCTGTTCTGACCAAGGGACTTTTTGGGCAAAAAATCCGGGATGTGTTGATCGACAACCGAAAACCCTGGCCCCGCAAACATCTGGAGACATTGCGGCAAGCCTATGCCAAAGCACCCTTTTTGGATCCTGTCATGGCCGAGCTTCTCCCGGTGCTCGGTCAGGAATGGAAGAGTCTATCCGATTTGAACACGACCCTTTTTCTTCGTTTGGCCCGCTTGATGGGAGTGGAGCGCACGATCCGTCATGCAGGAGAGCTTTCCCTGCCGGAAGACAAGAACGACCGGTTGATCGAACTGTGTCAAAAACTTGGGGCAAAGACGTATTACTCGGGGCAGGCCGCCAAGGATTACTTGGCGGAAGAACGCTTTGCCCAAGCAGGCATTGCGGTTCGATGGCAGGAATTTCAGCCTCCCACCTATCCCCAGCTTCATGGAGAGTTTGTATCCCACCTCTCCGTGGTGGACTGGTTATTCAATTGCCCCGATCGCCTGAGTTTCTTAAGTTAGGAGGAGTGTGAAGAAAACCATCCTTGTGACCGGCGGAGCCGGCTTTATCGGAAGCAATTTTGTCCATCATCTGTGGAACAAGTATCCGGAATACAAAATCCTGGTTTTGGATTTATTGACCTACGCCGGGAATCCCGAGAATTTTCCGGTTCAAGGAACTGGCCACCCCCGATTTGAATTCTGGTACGGGGATGTCTGCAACGCCGAACTGGTCGACACCCTGGTCAGTCGCAGCGATTATATCATCCACTTTGCCGCGGAGAGCCATGTCACCCGATCCATCTATGACAACCACACGTTCTTTCAGACGGACGTCATGGGGACGCATGCGGTGGCCAATGCCGTATTGAAACACCGGAAGAAAATTCAGCGGTTCATTCATATTTCCACCTCGGAAGTCTATGGAACAGCAGAGCAGGAAAAAATGAACGAGGAGCACCCCCTCAAGCCGCTTTCGCCCTACGCCAGTGCCAAGTGCGGGGCGGACCGTCTTGTTTTTTCCTACTTCACGACCTACCAGATCCCGGCGGTGATCATCCGGCCGTTTAATAACTTCGGCCCCCGGCAGCACCTGGAAAAACTGGTTCCGCGGTTTTTGACCAGCGTTCTGCTGGGAGAACCGTTGACCGTGCATGGTGATGGGTCCGCCGCGCGGGATTTCGTCTATGTGGAGGACAATTGCGAAGCGATCGACCGGGTGATGCATGCACCTTCCGAAAAAGTGGACGGGCAGATTTTCAACGTCGGCACCGGTGTCCACCGCACCATTACCGAGATCGCCGCCGACATTCGGACTCTCTGCCCCAAAAATTTTCCCGGTGAAACCATCGTGGCCGATCGACCGGGTCAGGTTTTCCGCCATACCGCGGATATTCGAAAGATTGAAACGACCCTGGGTTGGGCTCCCAAGACTTCCTGGAAAGACGGGCTCGCCAAGACCTTGGCTTGGTACGATGCAAACCGGACCTGGTGGGCCAAGCAAGTTTGGATGCGTCATATCGAAATCGAGACCCAGGACGGGAAAAAAGTCCTCCATTGAGCGAGGCATGAAAGTCCCTTTTTTCCGTCACGGCCTTGGACGGCCTGAGCTCGGAAGATTGGCGAAAGTCTTGCGCGGGCCGATTTTAACCACCGGTGCGGAGGTTTTCAATTCGAAAAAAAATTCTCCAAGTACTTGGGAGTTCGGGACACCGTGGCTTGCACTAGCTGGACGGGGGCGGCGCATATCGTTTTAACCGCCTTGGGGGTGGGTCCTGGGGACGAGGTGATCACCACGCCTTTTACCTTTGTGGCCTCGGCCCTGGCCATTCTCCAGGCAGGCGCCACTCCGGTCTTTGTGGACGTGGAACCCAAGACGGGAAATCTTGATGCTTCCTTGATCGAGGCGGCGATCACCCGTCGAACGAAGGCCATTCTCCCGGTTCACTTGTACGGCCAGATGGCCGACATGCGGGCCATTGAGCGAATTGCCAGAAAGCATCGGCTGAAAGTGGTGGAAGATGCAGCGCACTGTGTGGAGGGATCCCGGGACGGCATTCGACCAGGAGAATTGTCCGATGCGGTCTGCTTTTCCTTTTTTGCAACCAAGAACCTGGCATGCGGGGAAGGAGGAGCCGTCTCCTTTCGCGACCCATCCCTGTCCAAAAAACTCCGACTTCTGCGGCTCCACGGAATGACCAAGACATCTTACGACCGGGAAAAGGAGGGGTTTCAACCTTGGGACGTGGAGATCTTCGGATGGAAATACAACATGGATAATCTTCATGCGGCTCTTTTGCTTCCGCAGCTTGGAAAAATCCAGAAGAATGCGGCGCTTCGCCGAGAGCGGGCCCGCTGGTACAAACGGGGGCTTCAAGAGATTCCCGGGATAGAATTATTCCCCGCAGTCCCGCGCAGTGTTCACGCCCATCATCTCTATCCGATTTTGGTGCCTGCCCCGCATCGTGGGACCATTATGCAAAAACTCCGGGAAAAGGGCGTGGAGACAACGGTTAACTACCGCCCCGTGCATCTTCTATCCTATTTTCGGGGTCAAATTCGGTGGGCCAAGGCCTCCTTCTCCGTGGCCGAAAAACTGGGGGAAAGGGTTCTGTCCCTGCCGTTCTACCCTGCCTTGAGCAAAAAAGAGTGTGGTTACGTGATTCGATGTCTGGAGGGAATCCTGCGAAACCTTCCGGCAAAAAGCTAGGCAGGCTTGGGAAGATATTGAGAGATCCGCTCAAAAAGCGGTTGTAAGATCCGATTCGAATCACAAACCTCGCGGAATCGTTCACGACCTTCGGCAGCCAATCTGAGGAGCTGATGGGGGTTGTTGTAAAGGGATTCCAACCGATGGGTGATGGCCTGGGCGTCGTGAGGAACCACCAAGAGATGTCGGTCTGGTTCAAAAAGAACGTTCAAGCGTGATTGATCGGTCATGACAACGAGGCAACCGCAGAGGGCCGCCTCCACGTTGGTCACGTTGGGGCTCCCTCCAAATGGCCGGGGGCGAGGGAGTTCGGCAGATTGGGGGAAAGGATCAAGTCCATGTTTGGGTAAAACCGCGGGAAGAAATCCTGATTTTGGACCCCGTGAAAAACGATGCGCGGGCCCAGTTCGGTGACATCGGCGTCCTCTGGACCGCAGGATCCCACCACATGGAAAATCATGGCCGGAAACTTCTTGGCCAATTGTTTGGCCACCTCCACGAACACATCGAATCCCTTGTTTTTCCCTCCTGGGGCGGATTTCATCCCGACAAAACAAATCTGATGGGATGGTTCCTTGGGACGATGCGCGCCGGCGGAATAAAGAGTCGTGGTATCGACCATCCATCCGGGGAGATAGCTGAGCTGATCGGAACCCAATTTCCATTTCTCCCTGACATAGCGTTCCGTGGCGGGGTCAACGGTGATGACGTGTCGAAACTGGGGGCTACGGAGCACTCGGTCCAGCATCCGGTCGGAATCCTCGTTCCCGACGCACCACTCACCCCCGAGATAAAGCCGAAAAACAAAAGGGGTCCGGGTTCCCTCCAAAAGCGGAAGACAGTCATGAATATTGCTTAGGAAGATGGTGTAAAAAAGAGACGCGGAGAAGGAAGTGGAGAAATCCATTTTTCGAATCCGTTTGGCATGGTGGGGGTAAAGCGCGGAATAATCCCTCAAAATCCCCGCGAAGGTCGGCCGGTCCGAGCCTGTGTGAAAGTCCGTGCCTGTGGTGTAGCATAAGCTGCCGGGGAAGTGATCCAGGAGAGCCCGGTATTCCACAAGATTGAAGGAACAGGAAAGACGGGGAAAGATGGTGGCGTATAAAAGAAGAGAGGGTCTTTGGGGAGTGGGCAAAAAGCGTGGGTGGCTGGCTAATTCTGCCAGCAACTCCCCTACGGCAGAGCGGGAGTAGGGTGTTTGGGCAAGCTTCCTTTTCAGACGTCGGCGTTGCAGAAAACGTTGTAAGGGTGCCGGCAAAAGTTTTGGAATACGACCCATGTTTCTGTCATAATATAACCAAGTTACCTCTCGAGAACAAACCCATACCCACCCTCATGATTTACGATTTTCAGTATCTACCTTTCAGTCTGGGGGATATCCTAACTTGGTCGGTTCATCAAACCGTCCAGGCGAAAGAGGCCCACTGGCAACCCAAGGAGATACGCTACCAGTGTCAGCTTAAGCTTCCTCACCCCATGCAACCCTTCATCAAGCCGGGTAAAGGGAAGAAATATCTAGGAGAATTGCCTGAAGCTTTTCTGTTTAATCCACTCGGACTTAGGGTGGCAGGGGAGGAGGGGCGAACCTTTCGCGAGCATGTAAGAACGGATTACATGAGGGATTTAAAAAAACTAAAACTGGGAAGCCCGAATGTGATCAACATCAAAGATCAGACAAGATTCTTTGAGCAGCATGTGGCGAGTCATAAAAAACTGAACGACTTTTACCAAAAAAATGGTCAAATCCCATTCCTGCAGGCCCCCTTGTCTGTTGCCAAGCAGACCAGTGAAATGATCCGGCGGGTTACCGGCAAAACCCGCTGGATCTGCGTCCATATCCGATTTCGGGGCTATGATCAGCGGTGGGATTTAAGTGATGCCGCTCGGAATGCCGATCCGGTGGTTTGGTTTGGGCTTTTGGATGTACTGGCAGCAAACTATCTCCGTACGCATGCTATCCTTTTGATGGGGGAAGTTGCGAACTATCCCACCAGCTTTCTGGAGATTCCCGGTGTTCATTCGCTGCGCAAGTGCGGAGGTACCTTGAAAAACGATTTGGCCTCCATCTTTGCGGCGCAAGCATTTCTGGGTAGTTCCTCCGGTTTTGCAACCGCTGCCAACTTTTCCCAAACCCCCTACGCAATCTTTAACGTGACCCCATCCGGATATCATAACTACGCGATTCGCGAAACCGAGGAGAAGCTTCCTTTTGCGCATAAGCAACAGTTGCTTAGCCCTTCATATCAGGACTTGGGAGAGATGGTGAAAACAGTAAGAAAAATACTTCCGGTTCGCCATACCGGCACCAAAAACAGGCTCCACAGGCTCAGGTCAAATCATGCTCCTAATGGAAATCTGAGTGCCTTTACTGCCTGCCTAATAGAGCAAATCAATCGACATCAGACCACGAAGTCCCCTAAATCACTTGAAAAATATTTTCAAACGTTTGAGGCCGTCATTCCGGAAGCCAAATACACCTTTGAAGTTCATCTCGCGCGAAAGATCGCCAGCAAAAAGAGTCTGGTACAGGACGCGTTTCTCTGGTCAGCCTATCGTCAAATAACGGAGATTCGTGCGGATGCTGCTTGGGATCTGATTTCCAGCCTTACGAGCAAGGAAGTGATTGTGAATACTGCCTTGCCGAAGGCGGTGCGCGCTCGAGAGCTTGCCCCTCAGGATATTCGTATCCGAGCTATTTGGAATCTTCTGCGGAGAGCGCAAAAACTCCGGGTAAACAAATTAAGCCGCGGCCTTTTCAAGGTGCTAGTCTCTCTCTGGGTGTTGTACTACAGGTTATTCTATGGTTTTGGGGTTTCCTATCGATCCAAAGGCTTGCACCCATAGATGCCCTTGTGATCTCTGTCGTCATTCCGAATAGAAACCACGGGCCATTCCTTGAGAGGTGCTTAGCTTCGGTCCTGGAGGGGGCGGAGCCACACGAAAACATCTGGGTGATCGATGATGCGTCAGACGACAACAGCTTGGAGGTGGTGGAGCAACTTCAGTCTCGGTATCCCCAAATTCAACTCCTGAAAAAAGATCAGCCGCAGGGGCTCCTTCGGAATATCAATGATCTTCTGCCTGAAATCCCGCTCGGACATGTGTTGTTTCTGGCTGCGGATGACTACTTGTTGCCCGGGGCTCTGGCACGAATGCGCAGGATCCTAAGCGAATACCCACAGGTGGGTGCAGTGGTATGGGACCTGGTGATTGAATCCAAGGTGCGAAGACGCCCTTCCCACAACTACCGACCCCGACGGGGCGGGGGATATTTCTCTCCGGCTAAGGTGCCGGGTCGTTTTGGATATCTTCCCTTTGTCGGACAGGCGTTGTTTCATGTATCCGCCCTGAAAAAAATGGGGGGCTTGCCGGAGGCTCTCCGTTGGCATGCGGATCATCATTTGGCCTGGGTACTGGGTCTCAGACAGGGAATCTTCTACGAACCCAAATGTCTTGGTGTTTTTCAGGAGATGGAAAAAGCCTACAGCTCCGGAATGTTCGGAGAGGAGCAGTCGCAGGTTCTGCGGGCCACGATCGAGGAGTGGGAAAAACCGGAGTATTCAGACATTCGGAAAAATCTGATCCGAGGCGGAGCCTTGGCGGTCTTTGGAAGGAATTCCTTGGCATCCTTGCCTCAAATCCCCGGTGGGCGAGCGTACCTTACTCCGGCCATGAAACGATGGTGCATAAGGCAGGGGATCCGCGCATGGTGGAGACACCCGCTTCCTTTAGCTTGGTCCCGTTGGTTTAAGAAGTTGAAGCCGAAGGGGGCCATGAACTTGAAAAGCTATGTGCGGCGCCCGCTGCTCCGGGGGTACCGCAGAATTCTGAAAAATTTTTCATGGGGGTCCATTCCCCTGGAAGTGGCGGCAGAAACCCCGGAGTTTCTCCGGCAACGTGGTCCGGGGGAGGGGAAGGTTGTATGGCGGGGAGAGGTGCATCTGCCTGCCATCCCGGTCTCAGGATTTGCGGGAAAGCCCCATCCGAATCTCAGCGAATGTCAACCGGCGCGTAATTTTGGGGTCTGGCTGTCGGAGCTTCCCGAGGCCGGGGTGCATGGACCCAGTATCGCTGTGACGACACACGGGCGTGCGATGCTCGCAGACGTCAGCATTGAGTGGAACAAGATTCCGGAAGATCACGGAATCATGAGGAGATTCTTTCTGCCCAGAGCGGAAGTCCTGAGGGGCACCAGCTTCCTATTGGCCTCGACAGGCGGGGGAACGTATCACCACTGGATGATGGACGTCTTGACCCGATTTCCTTTTTTGGAAAAAAGCGGACTACTGC
>Ga0214923_10006754_pt1 | contig 12758 bp, 12 predicted proteins | sample LL1510_MetaG_FD_177993 | JGI IMG/M metagenome (GOLD analysis project Ga0214923, IMG submission 177993) | Freshwater microbial communities from Lake Lanier, Atlanta, Georgia, United States - LL-1510 | ecosystem: Environmental > Aquatic > Freshwater > Lake | place: USA: Georgia | collected...
TCGGTCGGACAGTTGTCGATGCATCGACGGCACGCGCCACAACCGTCTTCGACGGGTTGCGTGGCAACAGCGAGGTCGGCGCTTGTAATTATGCAACCCAACACGAAATAACTGCCGGCACCAGAAATCAATAAATTCGAGTTTTTTCCAAACCAACCCAAGCCGGCTTGATATGCAACCTCGCGGTCGACGATTGCATTGTCGTCGGCGAGAACGACGGCACGGTGACCGTCTGACTTGAGTTTTTTGGCTACCTCACCGAGTGACTCGCGCAACTGCGCGTAATAGTCTGACCACACATATTTTGCGACACGCGCCGAAAGATCAATTTCTGTTGCCGAACTTTGGTCAGAAAAATTTGACGAAGAACTCGAGTATGAAAACGCGCCGACAATCACCGACTTTGCCGAAGGCAAAGTCTTGGTTGGGTCGGTGCTGCGTTCTGGATTTCGATAGGTGAACTGCATTTGATTGTGCAGGTCTTGTGATTTGCGCTCGTTGATCGCTTGTCGCGCACGAACCAAAACTTCGGCACTAGCGACACCAACATGATCAAGCCCAGCCTGGCGGCCGAGACTCAATATCTGGTTCGTGTAATTTGCCTTGTCGGTTGAACCTGATTCGTCAGCTAACTGCACGATGCCGAAGCGTAGGCACCAAACCGGCGTTTGCCAGCATTCTTAGGGTTCTTTGCTCTTCGAGGTCTAAAACAACGGCTTTCGCGCCGGTGTCTTCGCAGAAAAACGAGACTACGCAGTCATCGCAGGCGGCACTAGCACGCATTGCGCAGTCGTCGCAACTGATTGAAAGAACTTCGACCGCCGAGTCGGTGTCGTCAATTGCAGCGCTAACGGTTGTTTTGATTGTCGGGGAATCTTGCACGAACCTTGCTCCTTTTGGTTTGGGTATCAATGTTGGTTGTTATCTTCAACACTGCCCAAAGCCTGTTGCATGGTTAGATCTCGAAGAGTTCTGCCCCATGTTGCGCAACACCCAAAACCATTTTGGCGCCATTGCGTGGCAACGCATCGTCGATGCGTTGAGCAGAGTCGCGATCGACCATCGCCGCGATCGTCGGCCCCGAACCAGACAACCAAGCGCACCATGCACCAGCGTCAACGGCTGCTTGAAGGGCCAGTTTTGAGTCTGGTGCTTTGCTAAATCGTTGATCTTGGTGCAATCGATCTTGGGTCGCAATCGAAAGCGACCGAACATCGCCCGCTGCCAATGCCGCGACCAACAACGCCGTGCGCCCGACATTGAAAACTGCGTCTTTGAATTCAATGTTCGTCGGCAGTTTTGTCCGTGATTCTTTGGTTGAAGTTTGTTGCACCTGTGGAACCCAAACAACGATCGCCGGATCAAGAGGCGTGGGAATGCGCACCGAGAAACCGTCGACGCTGGCGACAAAACCGCCAAACATCGACGCCGCTGCATTATCAGGGTGACCCTCGAGCTCGCTTGCTGTGCGCAAAATCTCGAGTTTTGCTTCGTCAAACTCTTTTTTGCCGGCGCCATTTTTTTCGGCATGGGCCAAGATGCAACCTGCGACCCGCGCCGCGCCGCTGAAACCCAGACCCTTGCCCATCGGCATTTGCGAACGCACCCAGAGATCTTGCGTTCCGCCACAATGACGAAACGCAACTGTCAACGGATGATTTTCGTCGGCTTCATTCGACTCGGCGGGGGCGTTGCCAAACCCCGCCTCAAGATGCAAGTCGAGCGCCAACCCCAAGACATCGAAACCTGGGCCGAGATTCGCCGAACTCGCAGGCACGCGAACAGCAACTGGTTTTGGCGACGAATTCATGGCTTTATTGTGCCATCTGTTTTGCGGCATCGACGCTGACACGAATTAAATCATCGAGAACATCTCGTGCCGAACCAGAATCGATTGAGTCGAATGCTATTTCAAGACCTTGTGCCATGTCTTCGGCTTTGCCGGCAACCACGATGCCGGCGGCCGCGTTGAGTGCAACAATGTTTCTGACCGCACCTCGTTTGCCGTCGAGTAAATCACGAAAAACTTTTGCGTTGTCTTTTGGCGTGCCACCGCGCACCGCGGCAACATCAGCACGATCAAGACCGAGTTTTGTTGCGTCGATTTCGAACTCACGCATGACCCCTGAGTTGACCTCGACCACGGGGCACGGCCCGCTGAGCGATAGTTCATCCATTGAACCGTGGCCGTGAACAACCCACGCCCGTGTCACGCCCCGAGTTGCAAGTGCCTTGGCCATGACCATGGCGGCACCAGGGTCGCCGACACCGACGACCATAAATGAAATCGGCGCGGGGTTGGCCATTGGTCCGAGCAAGTTGAAAACTGTCGGCACACCGATTTCGCGACGCGACGGCCCGGTAAATCGAAACGCCGGATGAAACCGCTGTGCGAAACAAAAACCAAAACCAGTCTCTTCGACACACTTGGCGACACCGACACCGTCGAGTTCGATAGCCACACCGAGTGCCTCGAGAACATCTGCGGCACCGCTCTTTGACGATGACGCGCGACTGCCGTGTTTGCAGACGGGTATCTTTGCGCCGGCGACGACGAGCCCTGCCATCGTCGACACATTGACTGAGTGACTGTGATCGCCACCAGTGCCGACGATGTCAAGTGCCTGACTCGCGATCTCGTCTTGCAAAAAGACCCGCTCGGCCGCGCGACGAACTTCGGTCAACATACCTTCAAGTTCAATTTCGGTTTCGCCTTTGGCCCGCAAGGCGACGATGAACGCCGTTATTTGTGACGGCGTCGCCTCACCCGAGAGCACCGAACGCATCGCTGCGCCAGCATGACTTGCGCTTAAGTCTTTGCCTGCCAAGAGTTGCGAGATGACCTGCGACCAAGAACCCGCGACTTCGATCTCGCTCACGATCGAGCTCGCTTAAGCGCTGCGGCGGGTGCGCAACATTTTGCGACGTTCGCGGGCAGATGCCCCGCCCCAAACGCCTTGCTTCTCACGACTGTCGAGCGCATAGGTCAAACACGCTATGCGCACTTTGCACTCGCTGCAGACCGATTTTGCCTGGCCGCAGTTTTCTTCATTGTCTGGATAGAAAATCTGGGGGTCAAGACCCTGGCAAGCACCGCTGCTTCGCCAAGTCAAATCGATTTCGGGCACGCGAACCCCCTTGTTCTCGTCGGGCAAAGACTAGAACTTGGGTGTCACACCATGCCAATCGGCAAATGGCTATAACTTGCCTGTCAAAAACTGTCAGTCGCGAAGGTCTGTAAGCAATTCGGCGACGGTGAAATCGGCGAGTTCGACGGCCTCGAGATAATTCGACAGCGTTGAAATCACTTGCACGTTACCTTTGGCAAATTCGACAACCTGTTGAGGCGTGAATTGAAAGCGGATGTAGTGCACCGCGGCGGTGACAGTCTCGCGCGTCAGTTGCTCGGCGTGTGCTTCGTCGACTGTCGCCTTGACAACTTCGCCGTTCGCGAGCTTGATCGCGATCGACTTTTCGATGTCGACAAGTTTTGGCAGCCACTCGCGCATCTGATCGTCGGTCACCAACTCGATGAACACTGTTGCGCAAAGTTGCCCCGCTTCGGGGATCAACGGGTTGTAGGCCTTCAACTCTTCGAGCACGCCCTCGTCTGAAACGACTCGCTCGACGCGCAACATCTCTTGAATTTGCGATTGCATCGTGGCGCGATTTTCGAACATCACGGTCACGATCGTGCCAAGTGAGATTCGACGGCGACGCTTCAATTCAATGATCTCAGCGCGCTTAGTATCGCGTATGCGCTCGTAAGCGCGTTGCTCTAAAATGTCGCTGAGCACTAATTTTCGGTTGCTGTTTGTTTGCGTCATGGTTGACATTGATTATTTCCCTTCTGGTTTGATTCCGTAAGCACGAGCCACAACTTCAAGCGGGTGAAGCGGTGTCTCGCCTGTCTGTTCTGTGATTGCTGTATTTGCGAGGTGGCAGTCGCCTGCCACGACTTCTGAGCCGGCATCGCGCACCAACTCGCCAAGTTTTTCGGCGATCGGCACCGACAGTTCGGCGTTTTCTGCGCGCAAACCCCACATGCCATCGATGCCAGAGCACTGTTGCACAAGTTTGATTTTGGTGCCGGTGAGTTTCATCAAGTCGCGACTCTTCAGACCAATATTTTGTGCACGCAAGTGACACGGCGTGTGATAAGTGACCGACTCGGGCACCTCACCGACGAAATTCGTGTCGAGTGCCGAACCTTCGGTCTTGTGTATTTTCATCAAATACTCGGCAGCGTCATAGGTGTTCTCGGCGACGAGTTTCGCGTCTGGCCCGCCGACATAGTCGAGATAATCTTTTTTCAGAACATAACCACATGTCGGTTGCGGTACGACGATGTCGGTGCCCTTGCGCACTTCGGCGGCAAGTGTTGCGACATTCTTTACTGCGACTTTCGTGAATGTGGCCATGTCGCCACTGTGCAAATACGGCGCGCCACAACAACCCGCAGCACTGAGACTGCATTCAATGCCGTTGCGCTCATAGACATTGACCAGTGCGTGACCAATTTTTGGTTCTTGATATTCGACCAAACAAGTTGGAAAAACCGTAACTCGGCCCTGAATTTTTTGAATCACCGACTTGGAGCGACGATTAAACCAAGTCGAAAATCGTTGACGAGCAAATGCCGGCAACAATCTGACGCTCGAAACACCGGCCGTTTTTTCGACGACTTTTCGCACGAGCGAACCAGGTTTTGCCCCCATCACCATGTTGGCGATCGGCCCCGATGAAGTCGCAGCCATACCGAGGGCATCGGTTCGACCGAGCATCGCGGTGGTCACCTTGTTGCGAACCGACATATGGCCGTTTGCTCGGCGCATCGCGTCGAGTCTGAGCATCAGTCGTGGAAAGTCGAGCGCCCACTCGTGTTGACCAGGTGTATACGGGCAATTTACATAACAAAGTTTGCATTGAAAACATTCGTCGGCTACATGATCTTGCTGCGCGGGCGTCATCTTGCCGGCATCTTGATCTTCGTGTTGATCGATGTAATCGAACAGAGTCGGAAAACTCGGACAAAATTTGAAGCAAAGTCGACAGCCGTGGCAAAGATCGTAGACCCGTGTCAACTCTGCGCGTGTGTCGGCTTCGTCCAAATAAACCGGGTTGAGGGGATCATATGTAATCGTCATGAACCAAAAAATCTTTCACACTGTGTCGTCAAAAAAACTTTAAAAATTTTCGATGTTGGTGTCGCCAGTTTTCTGGCGACACCAACACGAAACAACTATCTACTTCGACTAATCGAGCTATTAATTAGCCCAACGCCTTGAGGCCTTCGCTGAATCGACCAGCATGGCTCTTCTCTGCTCGCGCAAGAGTCTCGAACCAGTCGGCGATTTCTGTGAAGCCTTCTTCGCGTGCAGTTTTGGCAAAACCTGGATACATCTGTGTGTACTCATAAGTTTCACCGGCAACCGATGCTTTAAAGTTGTCGGCGGTCTCACCGATTGGCTCACCCGAAGCTGGGTCGCCAACTTCAGCAAGGTAATCGAGGTGACCGTGTGCGTGACCGGTTTCGCCTTCGGCAACAGATCGGAACAATGCCGCTGCATCTGGGTAACCCTCTACGTCTGCCTTCTGTGCGAACCACAAGTATCGACGATTTGCTTGGCTCTCGCCGGCAAACGCGTGCTTGAGATTCTCATGTGTTTTGGTGCCATTTAGCTTGGCCATGATTTTCTCCGTTTCTATTTGATGTTGGTTTTTATTGCTATTACTTAATTTCTGCTACTTGCTTTTTTCGCCTGATGACCAGGAGACCTTTTGCTCGCCGAGCTGCAACGAGCACACTTGCCGTGAAACACGACGCCCACTTCTTCTATTTCGTATGCCGCGCCATCACCACGAATTTTTGGAGTGGATGAAATTTCGACATCGTGAATCGACCCGCACGAATCGCAAACGAAGTGTTGATGCTCACCCATATTCGGGTCAAAACGTTTGGCCCCGTCGCCAACATCGACTAACTGCAACTCGCCCATTTCGGCAAGTTCGCCGAGGGTCTGATAAACGGTGCGCAACGAGATGCCCGGCATTTGCTTGCTGGCGATCTCGAAAAGACTCTCAGCTGATGGGTGCGCCGTATTTTCGTGCAACAAACCGAAAAGCAGCTGCCGCTGGGGGGTGAGCTTCAGCTGCTTTTCGCGAAATATTTGAGCCAATTGGGCTGGTGAATGCACGGCCATGAAACTAGTGAATTTAAATCTAATTTGCAACTATTGTTAATTAACAATTGATGTGACTTTGGCTACTAAGTCGCTCGAATGAGCGACTTTTACCGCATCTGGCTAGATACAAAACAACGCCCTGGTTTAGGCTAAAACAATGCCAGTTCAAGAGTTTTTTGCCACGCGTCAGCAAGCCTTGCAACAAATTCAAAACCAACATTTCGATGTTCTGGTGATCGGTGGGGGCATCACGGGTCTTGGCGTCGCCGTCGACGCGGCCACACGAGGGTTGAAAGTTGCGCTTGTCGAGCGCGAAGATTTCGCGTCGGGCACGTCCTCGAAGAGCAGCAAGTTGATTCACGGTGGCGTCAGATATCTGCAACAAGGTGAAATTGCCCTCGTTTACGAGGCATTGCACGAGCGACAACGGCTCAAACGAAACGCGCCACATCTTGTGCAGACGTTGCCGTTCATGATTCCAATTCTCAAACGTGATGGCGTTGTTTCGCGCAAGATCGCCCGTGCTCTCGGCACGGCATTATGGATGTACGACTTGACCGGTGGTTGGCGAATCGGCAAGTTTCACCGTCGACTTAACGCCGACAAAGCGTTCACACACTTGCCGACAATGGACCGCAAACGACTTGGGTCGGCATATTTATATTTTGACGCGATGGCCGACGACGCAAGAGTTTGCATCGCACTTGCTCGCACGGCCGCGAGTCATGGTGCCGCAGTTTTGAATTATGCCCCTGTCGAAAAAATCTTGCACGATCAACAAGGCCGTGCCTGCGGCGCGATAATCAGACCTCGTGACGCAAACTCGATCACGATCAATGCCCGTGTCATAGTCAACGCGGCCGGGGTTTGGTCTGACGAAGTCATGACGACCGACGAAGGCAAGAACCCCGAGTCGATTCGGCCAGCAAAAGGCGTGCACTTGACCGTGCCATGGAAGATGGTGCGCAACGACATTGCCGTGGTGATTCCGGTGCCCGGCGACAAACGCAGTCTGTTCTTGGTGCCATGGATTTCAAATTACGACGGCACCTACCAATACACATATATAGGTACGACAGACACCGATTATCAGGGTTCGATCGACGACCCGCAATGCACCCGCGTAGACATCGACTATGTCCTCAGGGCTCTGAACGCCGCCGTGACTACAAACGTCACCGCTGATGATGTAACAGCTGTTTGGTCTGGGTTGCGACCGCTGGTCAAAAGCGTGAGTGGCGAGAAACTTAGTTCGCGCACCGCCGACTTGTCGCGCCGTCACAAAGTTTCGAAGTCGAACTCTGGCGTGATCACCATTGCCGGCGGAAAACTCACTACCTATCGCAAGATGGCACAAGACACGGTTGATGAAGTCGTTAAAACTTTGGGTGTATCTGCAAAATGCAAGACCAAAAGCCTCAAATTTATCGGCGCAAAAAACAGTTCTACGAAACTCGCCGACAAAAACCTGCGACATCTGCAATCTCGGTTTGGTGGTGAGTCAGAAATGCTCGCCGAAATGATCACGCAAGACCCGAATCTCGGCGAACCGCTGATTGCGGGGCTTCCGTATTTGCGAGCAGAGGCAGTGTTCGCCGTGCAGTACGAAATGGCCCGCACGCTCGACGACATTTTGTCGCGACGCACGCGCGCTCGAATCATCAATCGTCGAGCAAGCGTGGCAAGTGCCCGAGGTGTCGCCGAGTTGATCGCACCATATCTTGGCTGGGGCGAACAAGAGATCAACAATCAAGTTCTCGGTTACTGTAATTCGTGTGCAGACGAAGACCATGCGGCGCTTCAGTTGCAATAACTCATGACGATCAAACCGACTGCGCCGATCGAATTTTCTGACTCGGTCGAAAAAGTAGTCGATCGAATCGATACCACTGGCGTCGATCTATCCCCTGATTTTTTGGTTGGTCTGCAAATGTTGTGCCCGAGTTCAACTTCTACGTCTGATCTCGTCGAACATGCCCGCGACTGGTGGCCGCTGACGATGCATTGGTCGCTCAATGCGATGACAGCCCGACGACCAGGCGTCGTATGTCGGCCCAATTCGACCAAACAGGTAAGCGATGTGGTTGCGATTTGCGCGAAACACTCGGTGCCGGTCACCGTGTCTGGCGGTCGATCTGGCGTTTGTGGCGCAGCAGTGCCACTTTTTGCAGGCGTCGTAATTGATACGACAGACCTTTGCGGCGTTGTAAGCGTCGATCAAATTTCTGGCTTGATCGAAGTACTTCCCGGAACTTTTGGTCCCGATCTCGAAAACGAAATCAACAGCAAGCACCAACTCTCTGTCGGGCATTTTCCGCAATCGTTCGACATCTCGACCGTCGGTGGATGGATTGGTTCTCGTGGCGCGGGACAATTTTCGACACGCTACGGAAAAATCGACGACATGGTCGCGGGCCTCGAGGTCGTTCTCGCCGACGGCTCGGTTATTTCAACTGGTACCGAACCAGCAAGTGCGACTGGTCCGAGTTTGACTTCGCTGTTCATCGGCAGCGAGGGCACGCTCGGCATCATCACCAAAGTTTGGTTGCGGGCACATCCACTGCCTGATGTCACCAAGAAAGCCGCGTATCGCTTCAAATCTTTTGCCGATGCCGTCGAGACGATGAGACTCGCTGTGCGGCACGGTGCGACCCCGGCCGTTTTACGTCTCTACGACGAACGCGAAAGCAAACGAAGCCATGGCGGCGACGGCACGACTTGCACCTTGTTGGTGCTTGACGAAGGTGTCGAATTGTTGGTCGACGCGACACTGAAAATTGTCGCCGAGTCGGCCGACTTAAATGCTTGTGAAACTGCCGACGCACAACTGGTCGACAATTGGCTCAGCCATCGCAACGACACGAGCGGCTTGCAGATACTTTCGAAAAAAGGCTTCGTAATCGACACAATGGAAGTTGCTGTTGCATGGTCTCGCGTCACTTCAGTTGCCGATTCTGTGAAGAGTGCGATCATGCAAGTCGCTGGGGCGCGCAGCGCCTCGTGCCATATTTCGCATAGTTACATCGACGGCGCATGCATCTATTTCACGTTTGTAGCCGAACCACGCGACAAAAGTCTTTCAGCAATCGAACTCGCCTATTCACAAATATGGGACGCTGCGCAAAATGCGGCGCTTCGATCTGGCGCAAACCTCACCCATCACCACGGCGTCGGCATCAACCGTGCAAAATATTTAAAACAGGCGCTCGGCTCGGCTCACGGCGTTCTTGCGGCAATCAAAAGCGTTCTTGATCCGCAAGATATTTTGAATCCCGGCAAATTTGGCATCGTGTCAACACGCGGCGAATACAAGATCTAGACAAAACAAAAGTGCGAGAGATCAAACAGTGAGCATTCTGGTCATCGACATCGGCACTAGTTCTTTGCGCGCCGCGATTGTTCGCCACGATGGCTCAATTCATTTTTTGAACCACGAAGCGTGTCGCCCGAGCACCCCGGCACCTGGGCTGGTCGAGTTCGACGCCCAAATAATGGCCGACTCGGTGTTGCGCGTATGTGCCAAGACGATCGAACAATCTCGTGCAACAGACAAAATTGTTGGTGTCGGCATCACCAACCAACGGGCGTCGACAGTGATCTGGAGCAAATCAACTGGCAAACCGTTCGGGCCGGCACTGGGTTGGCAAGATTTGCGCACAGTTGGCGAATGCATCACTGCCGCGGCCGAACATGGCATCAAACTTGCACCGAATCAAACAGCGACGAAAGCCGCATGGATGCTCAGTCATTACATCGATGCAAACAAGATCGACCGTCGCGACGTGCGCATCGGCACCGTCGACTCGTTCGTCGCCGCAGTGTTGTCGAACAATCAACTGCATACAACTGATTCAAGCAATGCCGCGGTGACCGGTTTGTGCTCGATCGACGCGCAGTCGTGGTCACCGCGACTCTGCGATTTGTTGAGAGTTGACATCGACACTCTGCCGACAATCGTCGCTTCAACCGGTGTCATTGGCAACGCGACTGCCTTGCCAAACTCACCGCCAATTGCGGCACTGATCGGCGACCAGCAGTCGTCATTGATCGGCCAAGCGTGCATCTCAAGTGGCGCGACAAAAATTACTTTCGGCACCGGCGGCATGTTGAACACGTTCACAGGCCAACGGGCACCGAAAAATTTCACCCGCGATACCCAAGGCACTTATCCGATTGTCGCCTACCGAGATGCGACTCAAACCCATTGGGCCTCTGAGGCAATCATGCTCGCTGCCGGCACGAACATCGATTGGCTTCGCGAAGATCTCAAACTGATCAACTCACCAGAAGAGAGCCACGAAATTGCTGCACAAGTCGACGACAGTGCTGGTGTCGTATTCGTGCCCGCACTTTTTGGTCTCGGCACCCCGCATTGGGATTACGGCGCGCGCGGCACTTTGCTCGGCATCACTCGTGGCACTTCTCGCAGTCATATTGTTCGCGCCGTGTTAGAAGGCATCGCACAACGTGGTGCCGACATGGTTGATTCGGTTGTCGAGGTGACAAAACTCGAAGTCGGTTCAATTCGCATCGACGGCGGCATGAGTCGCAACCCAACTTTTGTCCAGGCGCTCGCCGATGCAACGAGGCGCACGATAGAAGTTTCGCCCGTCACCGAAGCCACGACTTTGGGCGCCGCTTTTTTGGCCGGTGTCGGCGTTTCGTTTTGGTCGTCCCTTGACGAAGCCACAAGTACGTGGAAGCCAGCACAAATCGTGACCCCGAATCGGCCACTAGATCGCGCACAATGGCACGAGGCGATTTTGCGTGCCCGCAATTGGATTCCGGCTCTGTCGAGCCTCGACTTCTAAATTCGTCTAGATTTATCAAATGCTTTCTGAGAACGACATCACTTTTCTCGTAGCAGCACAATCTCTCGAACTGGCTGCACGAGACCTCTATGCGAATGCAATTTCGCGAAAGACCAAGTCTGACGAAGAACAAGGATTACTCACCTTGTTGCATAGCCATCACGCGGCATACGAACAAACGCTCAACGGCGTGCTCAGCAAACGTGCGGCACTTAAGCGCAACGACGAGGCCTACACCCGATTTTTTGCTCTGCTTTCAAATGCCGACAACTTTTGGACAACTCTGCTCGAACTAGAGAACACGGCGATCGCCACGCACACGGCGATTATCGCAAAACTTGAATCTGCAAAACACGCTTCGCTGCTTGCATCGATCACAACCGTCCAAGCACGACACGCGGCGATGCTTGCAACGCGCATTTCGACAAATTTAGATCTCGCGCTTGAAAACACGGCACAATCGTTGGTCGCGCCATGAGCTATCCGAACCAGCCCAACCAGCCGAACCAACTAAGTCGTCGCGAGTTGTTGCGCTTGAGCGGTTTGTCGCTCGCGTCTGGCATCGCTTTAGCGGCGTGTGGCAAACAGTCAGGTGTTATCGACGACGGCGCAATCGCCAGACTCGGTGAGGCACCGTCTACCACCGCATTGGCAGAAGCCGAAGTTACAGATGCGGTGTTGTTGCGCACGGCTGCGTCGCTCGAATACAACGCCATCGATACATATACGGCCGCTCTTGGTCTGGGTGTTTTTAAAGGCGACCTCGCGGGTGCCACAGAAATCGCCAAGCGGTTTCGCGATGATCACCAAGCACACGCCGATGCCGTCAACGGTTTGGTCAAGGCGCTTGGCGGCAAAGAACATCGTTGCGCAAATGTGCGTATCAACGATCTATATCTCACGCCTGCGCTTGCCCTGATCACCGACGACAAGAACCCGAATGTCGGCGTCGATGTCATTGCGCTCGCGCACGCACTCGAAAATCTCGCCGCACAGACATATCAAGGCGTGGTCGAATTGATTTCAGATCCCAAATTGCGCGCCGACGCTATTCGTATCGGTCAGCAAGAGTCACGGCATGCCGCGCTACTGGCTCAAGTTCTTAACCCAGGTATCGCGGCGATGGGTCCGACAAACGACCCGACAACCGGCAAACCAAACATTGCCGCAATTCCGGCGGCATACGGTTCACAGGCCAACATCCAGTTGATAGTCGGCGCGCCAAAGCCAGATGGCACTCGCACCACGCTGTTGCTTGAAACACCCAGTTTGAACTCGCTTGTCTACGACAGCGTCTCTTGCTGAGCGATAAATTTCGCTAATACACTTAAAGCAACGGTGAGTCGGTCGGTCGACCGCAGTGTTGAGATGTTCGCATCGCATCATTGAGGAAAGTCGGGACTTCACAGGACAAAGTGCTGGCGAAAGCCAGGTCGGGGAAACCTGACATTTCGTGCAACAGAAAACAAACCGCCGATGGAAGCGTCGCAAGACACTTCACAGGTAAGGATGAAACGGTGCGGTAAGAGCGCACCAGCGTGATTGGCAACAATCGCGGCTTGGTACGACACTTGAAGCAAGGCCGCGCAGAGGGCATGAACTGTCCGTTCGCTTTCGAGCAACCCTCGGGTAGGCCGCATAGATGGATGGTCGTCGGTATCGGCAGGCAACTGCTGGTGCTACAAAATCCCGCTTATAGACCGACTCACTGTTTTTTCTCGATCGTTTATTGATTGTTGCGCAACGAACCAGTTTTTAAAAA
>Ga0214923_10006755_pt1 | contig 12756 bp, 10 predicted proteins | sample LL1510_MetaG_FD_177993 | JGI IMG/M metagenome (GOLD analysis project Ga0214923, IMG submission 177993) | Freshwater microbial communities from Lake Lanier, Atlanta, Georgia, United States - LL-1510 | ecosystem: Environmental > Aquatic > Freshwater > Lake | place: USA: Georgia | collected...
TAAGACAGTTTTCGCAATAAAAAGTTCCTCTTCCAGCAATCATTATTTTTTTTATTTCTTGATGGCAGGTTTTACATTTTTTTAAATTGTATACTTTAAAGTTGTTTTGGTATTTTCCTTCTTCTCCGAAAATATTAGTGTACATTTTATCGTTTAAACTAGATCCGCCTAACTCGATTCCTTCTTTGATAATTGATTGACCATTTCTAATTAATTTTCTTATTTCATCTTCGGTTAAATCTTTACCTTTAGTGAGAGGGTGGGTTTTTGAAATAAACAATGTATCGTTTGAATAAATATTACCAAGTCCAGAGAAGATTTTTTGATCAAGTAGTAATTCCTTGATAGATTTATTGGACTTTAAAATTTTTCTTATAATTTCTCTAATTTCCTTCTCAGAATATTCTAAAGGATTTGCTGATATTTCTTTTGGGATATTTATTGTTACTAACAATTTCCCAAATTTTCTTGTATCTGTAAAATTAATAAAAAAAATTTTATGATTTTTTTGGAATTTAAATCTTACTTTATCCCAACCAAATGTTTCTTTATTTTCTGAATATCTAAATCTTCCCGTCATGGCAAGATGGGAGACAATTTTTTTATCGTTTGAGAATTCAAAAATAATTGATTTTGAAATGTTTTTGACATTTATTATTTGGGTATTTTTTAATTCTTCGAATTCACTTAAAAGGCTTACTTTTGGGTGATAGTCTAGAATTTCTATCTCGCAAAGAGTTGCTCCTGGAAGTAAATCTTTAAGATTTTTGGTTATTGTGAAAACTTCTGGAAACTCTGGCATGTTTACTTTAAGTTATAGAATTCATTCCATTTAGTTTCTATAAATTCTCCTAAGTTCTTTTTAAAAATTTTCTCGTCAAATCTAGAGGTGTATTCTGAAATTTTTTTTCTATCAAAATAGTTTTCGTTAATTTTCTTATCAAATTCAATAAATTTCTCAGTTATAGAGTCTAAGTTTATTTCTTCAAAAAATAAACCATCTATATCTTCTCTAAGAATCTCAAGAGGTCCTCCAGACTTGTGAGCTAATGCAGGTGTGCCATGGTTTAATGCTTCTACTAGAGCAATTCCAAAATCTTCGTCTTTAACTGGAAAAATATATCCTTTTGCTTTACTTAAATATTCTTCTAAAACTTCATCACTTACTTTTCCTAATAATTTTATTTTTTTATTTTTGATAAGTTTTTTTAAGGAAGCTTCTTCAATACCTGTTCCTAATAAAATTAATTCTTTATCCAAGTTATTAAACATTTTAATTACTAAATCAAAATTTTTATAGGAAGAAAGCCTGCCAGTTGTTAGGTAAAAATTTTCTCTTTCTACTTTTTTGAACTTATTTATTTTTACTGGTGGGTATATTATAGTGGCATCTCTTTTATAAAACTTTTTGATTCTTTTTTGTACTTCAATAGAGTTACAAAGAATAAAATCCGGTCTTTGTGCGGCTGTAAAATCCCAAATTCTTAAATAAAAATCTAAATATGCAAAAAGAGGTTTTAGATACCATTTTTTCCTAAGGGTGTTTTCAGAAGAATACTTATATAAAAATCTTGGAGGTGTGTGGATATAAGAAATATGTAATTGATTTTTTTCTGTAATAACTGACTTTGCCCAGGCAGTTCCGTCTGAAATTATTAAGTCAAATTCAGATAAATCAAAGTTTTCAAATCTATTTCCCATCAAAAAAGTAAAAAGTTTTGGAAATTTTTTAAAAATTCCATTTAAATTTGGAGTAAGTATTTTCTTTTTTTTAAATGTGTCAGGAAGCTTTTTAAGATCCAATATTCCAGTGTAAATTGGGGCATCAGGAAATAACTCTAAAATCTTTTCCAATGTTCTTTCAGCCCCTCCGTACTGATTTAAATAATCATGTATAATTGAGACTTTTGGCTCGCCTTTTAAATTCATAATTTAATTATATCAGCGATAAGTTATACTTTTATTATGCCGATTTCAAGAGATTCAAAATTATGGAATTATCTAACCCAAGAGATGAAGGACTTGGTAAATGAAGGTGAGGCTTTACTAGATTCTTGTCAGCTTACAGGAAACATAACTATAAAAGATTTTTCTTATCTTGTTTTTCCATGGGGGAAGCTATATGAAGGTTTTTTAAAAAAAGTTTTTTTAGATTTAAATTTTATAACTCCTGAAGACTATTATGGTAATGAAGTGAGAATTGGAAAATTACTTTCTACAGGTATGGGAAATAAACCTCCTCATAGACTTTCTATTGTTAGCGAGCTAAGTTCTACTAAAATTTTTGGTGAAAACCTAACAAAAGCTATGAGGTCGGTTTGGAAAAATTCAAGAAATTCAGTATTCCATTTTTTCCCTGATAACGTTTATAAATTGGATTTAGAAACTGCTAAAAAAAGAATAGAAGAGGTTATAAAATGTATGGAATTAGTTATTAATAGATTAGATTCTTTAAAAAAATGAAAATTGCAGTCGGTTTAAGCGGAGGAGTAGATTCCTCTGTAGTTTTATTAATGTTAAAAGAGCAAGGATATGAAGTGACAGGTGTTCATATGCAATGCTGGGATTATAACGAAGAAGGTTGTACTGGAGAAAGAGATAAAGCAGATGCTGTAGAAATCTGCTCGTATTTAAATGTTCCTTTTAAATTTTTAGATTTTCAAAAAGAGTATAACGAAAGAGTTATTGCCAATTTTTATTCGGAATACGAAGCTGGAAGAACTCCAAATCCTGATATTTTGTGTAATAAAGAAATAAAATTTGGGTTATTTTTAGACTGGGCTATAAAAAACGGATTTGATGCGGTTGCTACAGGTCACTATGCCAAAATTATTAATACAGACAGTTTCAAATTAGCCATACCAAAGGATACTTCAAAGGATCAAACATATTTTCTGTATAGATTGGATTCTGAAAAACTTTCCAAAATCATGTTCCCTTTAGGAGATTTATTAAAAAGCGAAGTAAAGGAAATTGCCTTTCAAAATAATTTAAAAAATTTTAATAAACCAGAATCAATGGGTATTTGTTTTATTGGAAAAATAAATATTAAAGATTTTTTAAAAAGAAGAATTAAAGAACATATAGGGAATGTTTTGAGTACTAGTGGAGATGTGATAGGAAAACACAAAGGAGTTCCTTTTTATACAATAGGTCAAAGACATGGATTTGAGATTTTTAAATATACTGGGGAGCCAATGTACATTATTGCAAAAAATGCTTTTGACAACACTTTAGTTGTTGGAAATGAAGAAGATGCAAAGAGGGATGAATTCTTAGTTACTGATATAAGTTTTGTAAATGAAAATATAAAAGGTAAAGTAAATCTAAATGTAAGAATAAGGCATCTTGGTGATCTCCATCCGGCAACTGTTTTATTTGAAAATTCTCAAACTTATATCAAATTAAAACTTAAAGTTTTTGGCGTTGCTCCAGGACAATCCTGTGTATTTTATTCACATGAAGGAATTTTATTAGGGGGAGGTATTATTGGCTAGTTTTAAAATTTGATCTAGTAGAAATTTTTTTAAAACCGTTTTCTAAAACCATATATTGTCCATCTGCACTTGTATAGGAAGACAAAGTATTGCTTTCATTATTAAAGATAGTTTCAAGTTTGATTAAATTTTCTCCATTATACTTAAAGATTGAATATCTTTTTTCGTCTTCAGGATTTGTAAAACCTTTGAATCGTAATTTAGCAAAAGAAACTACTTTTTCATTTAAAAGATTTGATAATTCTAATTTATATGATGTTCCCTCTATATATTTAAAATTAATTTTATCGAAAACTGCTGCTACAGGATAAAAACTTAGATGGTAGGTATTATCATTTGAAATTTGATTTATAGTAATTTCAAGTTTTTCAAATGAAAGAGTATTGGGTTTATCTAGTTTAATTTCGGTGTTTAAATTTGAAATGTTTACATCCCATAAATAGTTACTCTTTGTTATCCAAGGATCCTGGTTATTGCTTTGCCATCCAAATGGGTCTACTTTGTTTTCAAGAGTTTTACTTCCTTTATAAACTGTAAAATGAAGATGAGGTCCGTTTGTATTCCCACTCATTCCAACTTTCCCAATTATGTCACCTCTATTTACATAAGTTGATGAGTTGGTAATTAAGTCAAGTTCGCTTAAATGTCCGTAAATTGTTATGTAACTATTTGGATGTGAAATTAATATTGCATGGCCCAAACCACCTTCGTTATAAAAGTATGTTGCTAAGCCCTTTTCCGCTGCTAGGATTTTGGTATTTAAAGGTAATCCGAAATCTATACCATCATGTGAAGAATAATAAATAAATGGTTTTTTTAGCTCATTCCCATAAAAATTAAGAGTAGTTTCAGAAAATTCATTAGGCTCTGATTTATTTCCTAAATAAGGAAACCTATGATCAAAAAAAGAAGTAATTTTGTCAACTAAATCTGAGGTTTTAGAAATTGAAAATGGAGGTGCTAAAAACTTATTTTCATCAAAATCAAATTTAAATTTTCCTTTAATTATTCTTTCATTTGTTATATTTAAAAATATAGAAATATTATCTTTACCTGATAATTCTATTTCTTTTATATATTTTGCTGGTGCAAATTTTGTTTTACTCTCAAAAAATGTTTTGCCTAAATCATTTGAAACCCATATTTTTTGCTCAATTGGTGAAAGTTCGACCAAAAATATATAATTTAAATATTTTTTTACAATACTTAGTGGGTTAAAAAATTGTTTTTCATAAATTACTTTTCCTGAAAAATCTAAGATTATAAATTTATTCGAACTAAACCCTATGATTTCGTTTTCTGTTACTTCTATTCCACCTAGTCTATAAGGAGAAAGAACAAGTGTTAGAGTGTCGTCTGGATTTACTATGTAAAGAGACCCCCTAGATAAAATAAAGACGTTTTTACTGTTAGACTTTATTTGATCTATTTGTGGACCATAGTTGTCAGATCCTAAAATTTGCTTATTATTAGTTCCATCTTTATTAATAACCCAGGCACCATAGTTATTTCCTCCGTAATATACTTTTTCTTTAAATGTTTTTACTTTATTTAAAAATCCTGTCCGTCCTATTTTTTCAAACTTTTGAAAGTTATTAGTTACTTTATACAATCCTGGCTGACTATTTCCTGTTGAGGAATAAGTGGTGACAAAAACCTCACCATTTGAACTATCTATGTCCGTAATTTTAAATCCCTCCATTCCTTTTTTTGAGAAATTAAGATCTAAATCTTTTGATTGGTATATTCCGTTATAGTAAGGTATTGGGTAATTTGTTGCATTTTCTCCCAAAATTACCCCTTCGTTTGTCACTTTTAGTTTATCGAAGGCTCCAGAAAATTCAATTTTTTGTGAATAATCAATGTCTGCCCTTATTGTAATATTATAGAAAAGTGCTAAAGTGAGAAATGTAAGTATTTTAACTATTTTCATACTTACAGTTTTAACTGACTAACTAGAAAAAAAGCATGGAATCTTTCTATTTTTAATAGATATTCCTTGATTTTCTAATTAATTAAGTTAAAATCTTCTTTAATGTTCTTTGACAATTAAATAAAGTAAGAAAGAAATTTCAGTAATTTACTGAGATTTCGGGTTAAAGTTTTGAAAAGACAAAAGAATTGTTACTTTGAGAATTTGATCCTAGTTCAGAATAAACGCTAGCGGCGTGCATAATACATGCAAGTCAAACGGGAAATTAAGGTAGCTTGCTATCTTGAAATCCAGTGGCAGACGGCTGAGTAATACATAGGAACCAACCCTTATCTCTGAAATAACTCCAAGAAATTGGAGATAATGTCAGATGTGGAGGCAACTCTAAAGATTTATCGGATAAGGACGGGCCTATGGCCTATCAGCTAGTTGGTGGGGTAATGGCCTACCAAGGCAACGACGGGTACCGGGACTGAGAGGTTGAACCGGCAGAGGGGCACTGAGACACGGGCCTCACTCCTACGGGAGGCAGCAGTAAGGAATATTGCGCAATGGACGAAAGTCTGACGCAGCAACGCCGCGTGAAGGATGAAGGTTTTCGGATTGTAAACTTCGTTGTAAGCACCGGCTAACTACGTGCCAGCAGCAGCGGTCATACGTAGGGTGCAAGCGTTATTCGGATTTACTGGGCGTAAAGAGTTATGTAGGTGGTTTTGTAAGTCAGGAGTTAAATACCGTAGCTTAACTACGGAAAAGCTTCTGATACTGCATTACTAGAGTTAGTTAGGGGTCAGCAGAACATATGGTGTAGTAGTGAAATGCGTTGATATCATATGGAATACCAAGGGGGAAGCCAGCTGACTGGGACTATACTGACACTGAGATACGAAAGCGTGGGGAGCAACACGGATTAGATACCCGTTTAGTCCACGCTGTAAACCATGCCTGCTAGATGCTTGATTTTTTGAGTGTCGAAGCTAACGCGTTAAGCAGGCCGCCTGGGGAGTACGGTCGCAAGACTAAAACTCAAAGGAATTGGCGGGGACCCGCACAAGCGGTGGAGCGCGCTCTTTAATAGGTCGCTAACCCTAGAACCTTACCCAGTCTTGACATGCAGATGCTAAGCCTAAGAAACTAGGCCTCCTTCGAGGGTTCTGCACAGGTATTGCATGGCTGTCGTCAGTTCGTGCCGTGAGGTGTTCACTTAAGTGTGTTAACGAACGCAACCCCTATCGTTAGTTGTATCACTCTAACGAAACTGCCTAGGCAACTAGGAGGAAGGCGGGGATGAGGTCAAGTCAGGATTGTCTTTATGGCTGGGGCTAGAAGCACGCTACAATGGGATGTACAGCGAGACGCAACATGGTGACATGAAGCAAATCTCTTAAAACATCTCTCAGTTCAGATTGAAGGCTGCAATTCGCCTTCATGAAGTTGGAATCGCTAGTAATCGGAGGTCAGCTATACTCCGGTGAATACGTTCTCGGGTCTTGCACACACCGCCCATCACGCCAGCAAAGCTGAGGCCACCCGAAGTACTATTTTTGTGGTCCCACGGTGGAATCAGTGATGAGGGTGAAGTTGTAACAAGGTAGCCGTAGGGGAATCTGCGGCTGGATCACCTCCTTTCTAAGGGAGTTTTCAGTACTTTGACAACAGAATCTTTTTTAAGCTGTATAAGTTTACTTATGCAAGAGCTTAGGTTTGATTTTTCAAATCCGTTCTTTCTCATCAAGTGTTTGGTCAGAGACCAAGCATTTATTCAGAGTTTGAATGTTAAAGCCTGTTGAAGATAGGTGCACTTCAGATGTAATGACTAATAAGTCTGGAGTAATCCATTTCTCACAAATGGTATTAGTTGGTTCACAGATGAGCTTTAAATCTGTAAAACGAACAATTCTTTTGTCTCTTGAGAATTTTAACCACTTACTTTATTTAGTTGAAATAAAGCCTTACTTTATTTAGTTGAAATAAAGCCTTACTTTATTTAGTTGAAATAAAGCCTTACTTTATTTAGTTGAAATAAAGCCTTACTTTATTTAGTTGAAATAAAGCCTTACTTTATTTAGTTCATTTTAATTTCCCTGTATAATTTCCTTAGTGAAAAAAATTAATTTAATTAAATTTAAAGCAAGTATTATCGAAAACAAAGATTTGATACTTTTTTTTATTTTTTCACTTTGTTTATATTTTTTATTTTTTAAGAATATCTTTAACTCTCAGTTTAATTTTTGGAATTCGGATGCGGCAGTCAAAATGTTTCCTGTTAGGGTTTATATTTATGAAAATCTAACAAATTTCAAATTTCCTTTTTGGACTGAAAGAGTTTTTTTAGGTTATCCCTTATATTTAGATATTGAAAATGGGATTTTAAATCCTATCAACATCTTATCAATTATTTTATTTGGGCCAGTTTTATCACTAAAAATCCTTCATTTTTTAACATATCTACTTGGTTCGTTTTCTATTTATAGATTAGTTAAGAAATTTTATCCAGAATCGAATATTTTTGGTGGCGTTATAAGTGTGGTAGGTTTTTATTTTTCTTTTTTTCATATTAATCATTTGATTCACATGAATATGGTCTTGGTTTCGATGCTTTTACCTATTCATCTTTATTTTGTAGCAAAATATGTTGAAAAAAATAATTTAAAATACTTGATTGCTCAGATACTTCTATTTTCTTATGGAATCTTATGGGGACAGCCTCAAATAAGTTTTTTTAATTTTGTGATTGTTTCTATATTTTTTTATTATTTAATTTCTAACTTGAAAATTTCAATTAAATATATTTTATTTATTTTCTTTTGTATGTTTTGTCTTACTTTGCCTCAGCTATACCCTTCGTATAATGTATTTCTTAATTCTGGAAGATCAGAAGGTCTTTTTAAATACTGGGAATTTACTAACTCACCGACTAATTTTTTAAATAATCTTTTTCCTTACAGTCTTGGTTATTATCAAAATTATCAAGGAGCTGAGGTTTCTGGGGCCTACTCTATAGTTGAAACATATGGGTATGTTGGAATAGTGCTTTTTATTTGCTTAATTTTTTATCTTTTATTTGCTTCTAAAGATAAATTCTATAAATTTGTTATATCAACTTTATTGTTTTATTTATTATTTACTTTTATAGGAATCTTCTTTGATAATAAAATTCCACTTTACAACGATTTTAGGTATTGGACTAGAGGTATTTTTATAATTTCTTTTTTGTTTTTATTTAGTACAAATTTTTTTATAACTGCAAAAAGACAAGATTTTAAATTAAACTTATTCTATCCTTTAATTTTCGTTTTAATCTTCTTTGTTAGTTATTTTTTTGAATCTAAAGATTTTATAAACTTTTTAATTAAAAATAGTTTTATTTATTTAAAAAAAATAGATATTTTAATTTGGTTTGTTCTATTAATTACAACATTTTTATTTGTCCTTTATAAAACTAAAGAAAAACTATCTCCTTATGTATTTAGTATAGTTTTTCTATTTCTTACTATTTTTGATTTAAGATATTTTTCTTCGGATTTACTTCCCTTTAGAATTTCTAGATACATCTCTGAATTAAAATATAAAACTCCAGAAGATTGTGAAAATAAAAGATGTCTTCTAGAAAACAAAAATTATAATGGCTACGAATTTTTATTATTTAATGTTTTTGGTCCTTTTGGATATAGTCATTTTATAGATAAAGATTATTCTTTATTTTTTAAAGAAGCATTTAAATCAGAAATTAATCAATCTCCTAGATCAGAGAATTTAAGAGCAGAGTTAGATTTATCAAAATTAGAAAAAATGGGTTTCCAAAAAATTATTTTAGCAAATGGAAATGTTTATACTTTTCCAAAAAATGATATTTGGATTTTAAAAGATAAAGATTCTGGTAAATTAATTTTGAATCAAGAAGGAAACTACAAGTTTGAATATGATTCAGAATCCAGAAAATCTGTAGAATTAAATTTAAAATATAATTCAAATTTTAATGTTGCTGTTAATAATCAAAAAACTGAATTATTAAAAGATGGTTTATTCAGTAGGGTAAATATTTACAAAGGCAAAAATATTATTGAAATAAATTACTTTCCCTACGATATATTATTTGGATTTTTAATAGGATACTTAATTTTGTTTTTTGTTTATTTAATTCTTAAAAAATTAAAATTTAAAATTATCGATTAATAAAAATTTAATCGTTTTAATAAAATTTGTTTTTTCTTTTCCTAAGTTAGCTTGAAAATATTTTAAACCATCGTTAATTCCTCTAGATATTTCTTTAGATTGTGACATAGGTTTAAATAATACAAAAATTAAAATTCTGCTGACTAAATAAAATGGTAGATTCAAAAATACATATAAATCTGAGAACAAATCACTTTGAAGTTTTAATCTATTTAATTCCAATAAATAAACTGTTTGGTTATTTAAATCCTTTATTTTTTTGGTTATATGAGTGACATAGCTTTTTGTTGTCGCTAATATTGTTTCTCCTTGCAGCCTTAATCTTAAAGAGAGTTCAATTTCATCGTGATACATAAAATAGTCTTTAAAGAGGTATTTTTCTTTGTATTTTTCTAGATCAATTACAAAACAAGATCCTAGAACAAAACTTGTTTTTATTCTACCAAGTCGGTATTCATTATTTTTTAGATATCTTCCTGTAAAGGTAAAACTTGGTAAATGAATATTTTTTGAAGTCCACATTTTTCTGTCTGTAGGACTTTTTTTCATCATACATGTATACAATGTGACTTTATGCTTAAATAATTTAAAAAATTCTTCCATTAAGTTTTCTTTTAAGACCGTGTCGGGATTTAAAACCATCATATACTTAAATCTTGGGAGATTCTTTTTAAAATATTTAAACGCAAAATTATGTCCTCCAGTGTAGCCATAGTTACTACCTGTTTTAATAAACTTGATCCAAGAATATTTTTTAACAATTTCTTCAATATTATCAGTTGAATTATTATCAAAGACAAAGCATTTAAAATTTTTGTTTGTTTGGTTTTCTAAAGATTTTAGGCAGTCTTCAATTACCTCAGCAGAATTGTAGGTTAGTAAAGAGATTAAAATTTCGTTTGATTTTTGCATTTTAATGGTGGGACCGAATGGACTCGAACCATTGACCTCTTCCTTATCAGAGAAGCGCTCTAACCACCTGAGCTACGATCCCAAAGTGCTAATTTTTGCTATTTTACCACGAATTATCCAAGTTTAAATTATTTTAAATATAATACAATTCTATAGTCGCTAAGTAGAATTTGGAAGTGGTAAGATGCTGAATTTTTACTGTGAGTGCAGATGTGGTTGCTGCAAAGAAGTTGTCAGACCTTTTGATATCTGTAGTGCCTGTAAAGGTGGTGATCATCAACATCTTAACTTGAATCTTACTGTTATAAGGAATTGCGAATCTTCTGAAGGAGGTTCTCAGGTTTATGATAGGTCTACATGTAGTTTTGTATGTGAGCTGACGTGTCAAGATTTTGGTCGTGAGAGAACTCAATTTTGACTATTGATTTCAGTCCAGGTGAGGTTGGGAATTTCCCAACCCCACCTGTAATCATTTCACTATTTTTAACTTAATCTTGGTCTTGAGGGATTAAAATTATCGTTTTCTTTTGCATCAGTACTGTTATTTGGATAGTTTCTTAAATATTGACCAAAAAGAAGAAAGAATTCTTGATTATTATCATATTCTCCCTCGTTTTGAGCTTGAAATTCATTTAAAAATCTTTCTACAAAAATATCAGGATTTTCTAGGTATTTGTTTCTTTCTGTAGGAGAGAGTTTTAAATAATTCTTTTTAAAGTACTTTTTAGCGTCTTGTCTTGGTTCTACAAACTTACACCCGCAGGTACATATATTGTCCCTGCCATAGCAATGACCTCCCTGATCGCACTCAGCACATACGTATTCACTTAAATCGTTGAAATTCATTTAAAATCCTTTCGATATATAATACTTGTGAAATTTTATTACTTTTTGATTCATATTCAATATTTAATTAGAATCACCTTAGAATACAAGTAAAATCTTATTGACATAAAGAGTTAAAAATATATAATCATTATTACGGAAATGGAAGCCATTTATGGCTTGGTGGGAATTCAACTTTATAACTACAAAGCTCTGATTCCATAAAATTATTTTTATATCCTGAGTGAGGAAAACTGCCGCACTCCGAAATACCATAAGGGCCCATAGCTTAGTTGGTAGAGCGCCACTTTTGCACAGTGGAGGTCAGGAGTTCGACTCTCCTTGGGTCCACCATATTATCCGTAAATTGATCTTTGAAAATTGAATAAAATGTCATATTAGCATCTTCATAAAAATCAAAAGATACTTAATGTGTACGGTGGATTCCTTGGGTCTTTATGCCTATGAAGGACGTGTAAGACTGCGATAAGTCTCGGTAAGCTGTCAAAAAGCGCTATAACCGGGAATTTCCGAATGAGGAAACTCAATTCAGAGCAATCTGAGATTATCAGTAATTGAAAACCCGGTAAAACGGGCGATAGATTATTAGAAGGGTACATGGTGAACTGAAACAACATAGTAACCATTGGAAAAAAGACTAATTTAAGCATTTCGTAAGTAGCGGCGAGCGAAAGCGAAGAAGCCCAAACCCAAACATTTATGATTGGGGGTTTTGGACAATCCTTGCATTTAATTGCAAAAAAGTTACAAATCTTTTTTGTAGAAGAACACTCCTGGAAAGGAGGGCCATAGAGAGTTATAGCCTCGTATTCGAAACGAAAAAGACTTTTGGGTTGATCCCGAGTAGCACGGAGCACGTGAAATTCCGTGTGAAAATAGCTGGACCATCAGCAAAGGCTAAATACATAAAGACACCGAAAGTGGACTTAGTACCGTGAGGGAAAGGTGAAAAGAACCCAGTGTATGGGAGTGAAATAGATATGAAACCGTATACAAACAACCGGCCAGAGTTTCTATAGCAATATACGAAATGATGGTGTGCCTATTGAAGAATGATCCGACGAGTTAATAGTGCGTGCAAGCTTAAGCAACTAGTGTTGTGTAGGCGAAGGGAAACCAAGTCTGAAAGGGCGACAAGTACGTATTATTAGACCCGAAGCCAAGTGAGCTAACCATGAGCAGGATGAAACTTAGGTAACACTAAGCGGAGGTCCGAACCGGTGTACGTGGAAAAGTGCTCGGATGACTTGTGGTTAGAGGTGAAACGTTTAACGAACTTGGCGATAGCTGGCTCTCCCCGAAATATATATTGGTATAGCCCTAATCGTAATGGGTGTGTGAGGTAGAGATACTGGCAAGGACTGGAGCGCGCAAGCGTATCCATCTTTACCA
>Ga0214923_10006756_pt1 | contig 12756 bp, 2 predicted proteins | sample LL1510_MetaG_FD_177993 | JGI IMG/M metagenome (GOLD analysis project Ga0214923, IMG submission 177993) | Freshwater microbial communities from Lake Lanier, Atlanta, Georgia, United States - LL-1510 | ecosystem: Environmental > Aquatic > Freshwater > Lake | place: USA: Georgia | collected 2015-10-15
GATTGATGCTATAAAAAAATTGCTGGGCAGATCAGTTTTACTGATCAACATGTCAATTTTTTAGAACATCAATCTAAATGATTGATGCTATAAAAAAATTGCTGGGCAGATCAGTTTTACTGATCAACATGTCAATTTTTTAGAACATCAATCTAAATGATTGATGCTATAAAAAAATTGCTGGGCAGATCAGTTTTACTGATCAACATGTCAATTTTTTAGAACATCAATCTAAATGATTGATGCTATAAAAAAATTGCTGGGCAGATCAGTTTTACTGATCAATATGTCAATTTTATTATTAGAATAATAATAAAATATTTATGATATATAAAATTAATGTTTTTAAGGTAAATTTAGTATTAAAGTATTTAATATATTTTGATAAATTTTTCTTTGGGTTTCCCATGATTTTAAATTATTATCACTTATTGTTATTGTATCTATTAACAAACCGTAAATATAATTATCTATCTTAGGACGGCCATTAATATTTGATAACATTTTATTTACATCTGTTGTAGTAATATTAGAAAAATTTTGGTCAGAATATATTTCTAGTGCTTTTGATGGAGTTGTATGATAATCTACAATAGTATTTATCATTGTATGGTAATTAATATATTGTGATAAATATACAATTAATTCATTAAATTTTGGTGTATTATAAACATAGCCAGTTAATGTGCCATTATTCGCAATAAATTTAGTTAAATCTTGAGATAATAAATTACTATTTAATATATATTTAAACTGAGGATTAAAATATTTTAGTAATATAAAATTATACATTATTGTTTCATTTAATTTTGATTTTGGTATAGCGGTTGGATCCTTATAACTTTCAATAAATAACATATGAGAAAGAAAATTATATAATGGTTCTTTTATATTAGTTTTTAAAGGATCTGGATGTATTATTAAATTATCTATTAAATCAATTAATTTTTTAGGATCAATTATTATTTTATTTGTTATATAACTAATTAAATCTATAAATTCTGGTAAATGTCTATACAATGCTAAATCTGTATTATACATATTATAATTATAGTTTAAAAATAAATTTGCTAAAATATCATTATTTTTATTATATGATAATAATTGTATCCATTCTTCTTGTGTCATAATAATATATTTATTACTCATTATTCCTGATCCAATTGTTTTAATGATTTTAAAAACATATTCGGGTATATCTAGGACTTTTTCTCCTTTATCAACAAATTTAGCATATACATCATCTTTATAAATTAATTGATAATATTTATATACAAACAGTTTTGTCATTAATATGTTATTTTCAAAACCATGAGAAATTAATGTTTTCTTTGGTGTAGTAGAGTCGTCATTTTTACTTCTAATATGAATATTTGTTACTGTTCCAATAGTAATTAAATCTGATATAGTATAGAATTGTTCAGCAGAACCTAAATCATAATCATATAAATTTCTAAAAATTGATAACATTGTAATTTCTTGTTCTTGTTCTAACTCTTGTTGGGCTTCCATTTGTGCTTCAACTTGAGCTTGTAATTCATTTGTAGAGATTGATTTATCTGCTGATTGAAGTTGAATTAAGCGACATAATTCATTTAATTTTATTTCTAATTTATAATCTGATCCAATTTTAGAAAATTCATTATATAATTTTTCTAAATATTCAACATAAATTTGTTGTATTTTTTTACCAATATCCTTAGAAAGTGTTATTCTTGGTTTAGATGCTGTAATTACAAATACATTGATTGCTAAATCTGTATAATAATATGAAAACATTATTTTATTGATACCAGTATTTAATAAATGGTATCTAAATACTGATCTAAAATTATGTATTGCCTGCAGTCCAATTTTAGAGTTCTTAATATTATTCTCATTATTGTATAATAAACTTAAAATATTCAATTTAAATTCTAAACAATTTGTCCAACCTTGAGCATTATATTTTATATTATATAAATTTGAAGTTGTTAGATCTATACAAATATGTGATTTTTGTGTAATATTAATTTTTCTTAATCTATATGCCCCTTGACCATAATCTCTAATAGATGTTTTATTTTTTATAAGAACCAATCCAACAGCATCAAGTGGCATAAATTTTACATCTACACCAGTTATGTGTTTTTGATCAAAAAATACAATAAATTTATTATCTTTTATAGCTGAAAATTGAGAAGCAACAACTTCTTTTTCAACATAACGACCATTAGAAATCTGCCCTCTTTCAATATAATATTGTATATCCTTTTCATTTACATAAATAACTCTATCATATTGAGAACAAGTATCTAGAATAATTGATGCTGTATCTACTGGTGATAGCCCTACAAAATATGCTCCTACATCAATTAACGCTTTATATGAACGGTTATAATTATTCATATCATCTCCGGATCTATCAGATCCATCAATTTGTTTATTTAATATTCTATATATATCATCTTTATTTGTTGCCATTTTAATAAGAACATTATCATTTATAATTGAATAAAATATACTTCCTTCAGCATTTGGATCTGCTTTTGGTTCATATTGAATTACTTTTTTATCAGTTCTATCAATTGGTGCCAAAAAGTAGGGAGTTCCAGAAAAGCCAGTTCTATTTAAGCAAAAATCTGATGAACATATATCACTAAATGTAGCATTTAATTGATAATCATATTCTTTCACATGATTTTTAAATATATTTAAAAAATATTCATTATTCAACATAATATTTATTAATTTTTCTTTTCTTTCTTTTTTATCATTATTTGATATAATTGGTTGATAATATTTAAATATATCTTCAAATTTCTTAATTTTTAAAATATCAAATGCTTCTTCATTAGCCGGTTTTCTCTCAGTATATTTTAGACCAATTATACCTTCAATTAATAAACAAAATTGATTAAATCCAGTTGATCCAATCCATCTAACTGGACTACTATCATATACATCTTTATAATTTTTAATTAATATCATAATATCTTCTTCTCTAAATATAAATTTATTAGCAAAATATGCGGCAATTGTATAAGCAAATGTAATATTGATGTCAGCAAATTCAGAATCAAGTGATGGACTTTCAACACCTTTAAATGGAATAGCTATATAATTTTGTTTTTCTATTGAATAATTTTTATTTCTTAATTTGGGATGATTATCATCTGGACCAGTAAGATATAATGTTCCAAATTCTTTTCTATTTTGACTTGTAAAAATAGTTGATAATACATTAAAAAAGAAACTATGTAAGAAATCAACTTTTTCAAGATATTCTGAATTTATAAACGCATTTAAAAAGAATGCTTGTATTTTTATTTGAAATGTCGATTCATCAACTAATTCATCTATAGTTAAGATTAGAGCTGTCTCGCCATCAGGTTGTTTTAAAAATTTTTTAATAGCTTCGCAAATTTTTAAATAACGTCTTTTTAATAATTCACATAATTCTTCTTTATTAATTGTCTTATTATGGTAATATCCATATAGAGTCTTATTATTTTCCTTTTTAATAATACTAATATCTTCAAATGAAAAATTTGATTTTATTGTTTGTTCTTCGTTAGTGTAATCTCTTTTAGGTGAATGTGAATTATATTCTAAACAAATTTCTTCAACATAAAATAATTGTAAAAATTCAATTAAGAACCTAATTTTATCACCTAAATAATTTATTTTTCTAGCAGAACTATTTATTGGATAATTTAATTCACATTTAAAGGGATGTGATATATCATCAACTTCATCAAATATTAAAAATGAATTTTCCATTTTACTTTGTAAGTAATTATATTTTAGCATATTATCTTTATTCATTACGTTTAATAAAATAGATTTAATTGATGAATCACTAAATATAAAATTACAATTTCCTGTATTTGTTCCATCTATTTCGTCAAATATGTATGAATTTTCGTGTATTCTATCTCTTTTAATTGTTTTATTTATTGTTGTTATACCAAAATAGGTTAATATTTTAAAATTTCCTTTTCCAGGTTCAACTAAGTATTCTGGTAATACATGAATTGGGTATTTTCCTCCGGCAATCAATAATAAAGATAATAGTGGAGCAATATATGAACTCTTACCAGCTCCCATAATTAATTGATAAAATTTATTACCACATTTTACATTACAATCTGAAGACATAATATCACTAACTAATGTCATTTGCTCTTTTCTCATTACAGTTCCACCATATATTTTTTTTACACTTTTATTTTGTAAGCTCATTAGATAATCAAAAAAGATGAATAATGTATTAACCTTAAAATTATCTTTAATACAGTATTTACCATTTATAAAATCATACATATATCCAGGGTTTGCTATTGCTGAAATCATATAATCATCAATATTTTCTGAAATATTATAATCTGTAAAATTAGCTACGTCACTTCCAGTTCCTAAATTTACACCTAATTTATAAATACTTATTTCATATTTTTCTTTTAATGTTTTAAAGAATAATAATTCTGTTAATTTTATATCATTAGTTCTTGTAAATATATCATACTTTTTGTTTAGTGATTCTTCATAATCCTTATATTCTTTTATTTTTATACTACATAAAAGATATCTTCTTTTTAATTCTCTAAACATTAATCTTTTAAATGTTACTAAATTAGTTATAGTATATTTATAAGAATTTTTCATATATTTTTCAATAAATGATTTCATTTCATTATCTACTGTTGCTCCGCAATTAGTATCAAGACTATATTTAATTACCTTTTTTAATGTTATATTATTAACTTTATCCATATCTAATGTTAAATTAGTGCGTGTTATTCCATTTGAGCCATCAAACCAATCATCTGATTCATCGATATATAATATATAATCTCTTAAATTTGAAAGTTCAATCATATTAAAATTAATTTTTTTAGCATTTTCTATTAATTTAAGAGTTCCATATAGAGTATCATATTTGTCTTCGGGTATATGATCACTTAAGTTAATATAAGATTGAGCATTTGATGGATTTAAATGAAATAATTCATTAACTGGAACTTTACCAGGAATGGGTATTATATTTAAAATTAAATAATAACCTGTATTTATAAAATCAGTATCATTATAATCTATTTGTCTAAAAATATAATTAGCTACGATTCCATATATAGTTCTTTGATATTTTGATTTAAATTGCGAGGTAGTTAATTCTTTATAAGTTGGATAAATTGATTTATCAGCAACGACAATGAATGACCTACCTTTATACTTATATTGTCCATATCCAATAGTTTCTTCTTTAGAATTAAATTCTAAATTTGTTATCGCTCTTTGAGGATATTTATTATTAAAGATTTGTTGAATAGTTGAACCACATATACTGTCAAAATATATTTTTTTCATTCTTAGATTTTCAGGTGTGTGATTATTAAGTGTAATTAAAATAAATATATCTTCTTTATTAACTTCATTTTGAATTTCAAATATATCTGTATATAAAATTTTTGTATATGGAAAAGATGTATAAAATGGATTTAAATAATTAAAAAAATTCTTTAATTTTGATCTTTTTAAAGTTTTTGATATAAAATTAAAAGCATATTTTGATAAATAATAATTAATATTTAATGAACCTAAATAAAATAATTGAAAAGCTTCATAAATATTACTAAAATTAATTGAATTAATATAAATTTCAGATAAATTATTTAATGAATCTTTTAAGTCGCATTTTAGACTTACTACTTTGGTTCCTTCTTTATTTCCTAAATAATATTTATGTTTATCTTCTTCACGAATTCCATATTTTAGTATAGACATAGATGCTGGTATACTTTTTGGTCCAAAATAAAATGGTTCTTCTACATCTCCGGTTGATGGATCTACGGGATGAGTAAATAATTTAACATTCCCAATAATTGGTTTGCTTTCAATATAATGATATATATTTTTCTTATTTTCTTTATATATTTTTTGAAATTCATCATCAACATTTAATGTATCCATAAATTTTTTATCTGAATCATAAGAATAATGAATAAAATAAACTAATCTTATATTTGTATTATTTTCAATATCTTTAATTAATAATACATTTTGATTATTACCAATAATATAATTATAATATTCATTGTTATTTAAACATTCATATATTGAATCATCATTAAAAATATTAAATGTATCAAATATAAATTCATTATCATGTTTAATATTTTTTTTAGTACTTTCTATAAATTTAATATGTAAATATTTAACACCTGCTATAGTGAAACATTTAAATAATATATTTAAATAAGGATAATATAAAAAGACCATATTAGTGGCTTCATTTACAAAAGCAATACAATTAGATGTTAGATCAATATTACTAATTTTATTATTATCTAAAAATTGTGTATAATTTATATCATTATATTTTAATAATTTACAATAATAATTATTATTTTTCTCAAATACAATAGTTGTATATATATTACCTAAATTCTCTATTAAATCAAAATGAAAATTATCATCTATTTTTATAAATTCTGTTCCATGACTCAAACTATTTAATATTATAAAATTATCAAAGAAATATGGAGGTAATTCTAATTCGTCTGCTCTAAGAACATTATAAATTTCTCTAAGGTTATCAATCATAAATACTCTATATTCATTTGAACAATTATAATATACATCATGTATTTCATGTTTAGTATCTTCTAATTTACGAATTCCAAAAAGTTCCATATTAAAATGATCATGTTTTAAATTAATAGATTTTTCATATTGTCCAGAATTTAATTTCATACAATAACTTTTATTAATTTTAAAAAAATTAACAATTTTATTAAATTCTTTATTATGATTAGCTTCATAATAATCAGAAATAATTATTTTCATTTCTAAGGATAAAATAGTTTGTGTTTTATCTAATGTAGCATCATCATATAAAATTTGAATATTTAATCCTTCTTGAATAAAATTAATAACTTGTAATATTGTATCATATTTAGTTAAATTTGAAAATGTATCATTTAATAAAACTGATATCCCATTTCCATTTTTAATATTACGAATATCACCAATTAATTCTATATATTTTGCTATAATTATAGGATCTATTTTAAAATAAAAATTATCTTCATTATCAGGATTACTTATTTTATCATCTAATTTATTATCTATTTTTGTTAATATATTATTTAATATTTGATCAATTGTAGCAATATTATCTTTTTTATATATAACAATAATTAGTAAATATAATAAAATTAATTCTGTTTTTTCATCTATATTTGGAATACTTTCAATTGTATCAATTCGATTAAGATATTCATAGATTTCACTTAAATCTATAAAAGAAAAAACATTTAATAAATTATCAGAATATTGATCAAAATTATATTTATCACTATTTTTCAATGTTAATTTAGATTCTTGCACATTTGATATTGTATTATTATCAGCAGCATCTATTCCTTCTAATAAATAAATATTTGGTATTATATTGTTAATATTTTTTATTTTTCTCATTTGATTTAATTCATCATATAAAAAATCATTTATGAAAAAGGGTAATGTATATTGTGTTGAATCAAAATATTCATTTTTTTTTGGAGGCTTTGATACTTTCATAAGTTGAGCATTCAACATAAAAATATGTCCGTTTATTAGATCAGGTATTTTATTACTATTAATATTTAATTCATATAAATTATGAAAAACTCTAAATGTAGGTATTATTATATCAAAATTAATTATATTAAATACAATTTCATCAATATTTTTTTTAAATCTTGCCATAAATACTGCCAACATACTACTAACAACCGCAGCACGATTATAAGTTATCTCATATATTAGTCTATCTAATTGTGTGTCTATATTTTCTCCTATTGCTGAATTTTGTTTATAAATTGCGCGAGCGTCTCTATTAGTTATTTGATATTTACAAGTACCATTATCAATTGTTGGTTCAGTACTTAAACTTATTACACCATTCCATCTACCAGTTGTTAATGAACTTGATATATTATTTTTAATATTAGCATATTTATAATAATCACCATTAGTATTACTTGATAAATCAACCTCATTTATAAATTGAATAACATATTGACCAGCATAATATTGAGTTCCATCATTTGAATAACCAGTAGAAATATAACGTCTAGTTCCACTAGGATCCCATTTTGAAATTGAATTATCTGTAAATTCTGGATTTATAACATTTTTAGATCCACATTTAACTGGATTTATAAGTTCATTTGATTTTCCTATATATGATAAAATTTTATCTATAAAATTATTAACTAATAATTCGCATAATGGATTTAATATAAGTGTTTCATCCATACTAAATCCATTTTGTTTTGTGTATATGTTTGTTTTATTTACATTATCTCCTGATCTTAATAAGTCATCATTTATTCTATCATTAATTTTATAAGATTCTGATTTATTAATACCTTTTGTTAATACTTTTCTATCCACATCCAGTTTTAAATTTGAATACTGATCATTATTTGTAATTATTATATCATCTTCTATAAAACCAATTTGATATTTATTTTGATTTACATTTTCATTATTAGTCACAATTGATATATTATCTGCTCCTAACTGTCTTGCTAAGGAAATACCAGAAATAGGATCAGCAGAAGTAATTTTAATATTAATCGATTTGTGATATTCTATATTTTTAGTTTGTATATAATTATGAATATTAGTATCTTTTGTAAAATAATAACTTATTAGTCTATCATAATCAAGTGTCCAATTATTATTACTATTAAATATTTCTAAAAACATTGCTTCAATATCTATCTTATTATTTATATTTTGTATATAATGATTAAAATAGTTTATAATTTCAGTTATTTTTGTATTTATTGATGTTATTCGATTATGTATATATATTTTGTCAATATTATCAATATTAATATAATTGTTAAGAAAGGTTCGTGTTAATGGTTTCTTATTATAATTTTGGTCAGTTAAAATTGCTTCAATTGATGGTTTAATATGATTAAATAAATAATATTTTAGTTTTGATTGTGTAATAAAAGTTAAAAAATTATTATTAATTAATTTTACATAAGATTCTTTAAATATATTATATGCTCTAATATTTACTATTTTCATATTTGTATATTTTTCATTCCAACTTTTTATTAATTCGTTGTCCGAATCTTCTTTTAAAGTTTTATCCTCTATAATATATTCAAGATATTCATTTAAGATATGTAAGAATAATAAGAAGTCAGCACTTAATATATCATTATTATTAAATCTATTAAATACACTTGGAGATGAAACGTCCAATTTTTCTAATTTATAAATAGTCGGATAACCATTAACATCAGTAACTGCTTTAGTAAAAGCATTTACTCTATATTTTATTTTATTATGTGTAATTTCTATAAATTGATTATTATTTGTTATAAGCGAATTACGTAATAATTTTGTTGATACTTCATCTAATACTTCCCAACCATCTCTCTTACTTGTATCTTTAAAAATAAATCTTTTATTTTGGATATAATCTTCTTTTGTATTAAAAATATAATAAATATTACTAATGTCATCAGTAATTGAAGTAATTGTTGTTGAAAATATATGATTTTGGTGCGTCATATTTTTTTGATTTTTTAAAAAATATGTTTGTGTAAAAAACATAGGATTACTAATTTCATTTAAATAATTAAATTTATTAAATTCATGAACTATTTTTGAAGCTGAATCTGGTGGATTATTTATTACAAAATCATTAAAATCCCCTGTATGTATCTGTGAGATAGGAAATATATTTGTAATATCTTTTGTATCTTTTATAGTTGGAGCATATGTTTTATCTATTATAAAATTATATTCAAATTTATTACATTTTATTTTTCGAATAATTTCAGTTTCAATCTCAGAAATAGAATCTAATAAATTTGAAAAGATCACATTATCTGTATAATATATTGTGTGTTTATTATTATAAAATTCGTATAAAGAATGAAAAGTAGTTCTTAATTTAACAATCTTCGAATCTGAATCATTTGAAGCATTTAGAAAATCACATTCATCTTGTTTATTTAGTCCATTAATAAATTCTAATAGGGTTTTATAGAAATATAATCTAATTATTAAGAAGAAATTATCAATATTTTTTTTTGGAATTGGAGATTCTTCAATATTATTCATAAATATATATGCCCCAAACATTACTGACTTAAATGAACATGAGCCAATATGCTGCATTTCAAAATAATTATCTTCTTTATGCTTATATTTTTCAATTAAATCTCTATAAATTTTCTTTTTATTATATGTTAAATCACCACCGATTAATAATGGTATTGCTACATTGTAAAATTCATAAAATGTTGATGATAATGAGATAAAGTTAAAAAAGTATTCAAATTTAGTTTTATCAATATTTGGAAATTCTAAAATTGATTCATTATATAGCGTATCATCCATTTTTCTATCGTGGTAACTAGCTCCATATCCAGAATTTCCTATATAAATAGTGTAAGTATTTCCAATTTTTTGAATAACTATTGATATCTCATGACCCATTGGAGAATTATTTTCTTTTTTTATATCAGATTTTCTTCCAAAATATAAATATACTGGTCGAGTATCTAATAAATTAGTAATAGTTTGAAAATTTTCTTGAATTATATCTAAATGCTCACTAGCATTGTATTCTGATAAAAAACGTAAGTGTGGTATAGAAAGATTTGGATCTAAAAATTCCATATAACGATCATATTGATCATCTGTAATAATTTGTAAGTCTAAAATAAGACTTTTTAATGTTGGATCAGACAACATCCTATGTAAATTATCAGCATGAAAAGAACCATCTCCTCCCATATTGCTGCTCCATATAATATCATCTGTTGAAAAATAAATTGTTTTATCCTCAGTAATATTCATAATATATATAATATATATTATTTTATAAATAATAAACAAATTTATCATATTGATCACAAAAATTTAATATCTGGTGCGGGTATAGCAGTATATAACCTTCTGATGAATATCAAACGTTTCATAATTAACAAAAGATAATTTGAAAATGATTAGTTTAATAAATAGTTTAGATCAATAATTATTATATTATCTATTATATATAATTATGACTAAAATAGCAGCAACAACATCAACACCCGCAGCTACATCTACACCCGAAGTTACATCTACACCAGCACCTGCCCCAAAGAAAGAATCTGGATTATCAACTGGAGCAACAGTTGGAATTATAATTCTATGCCTTGCTATAATTGTAATTAGTGCTTTATTAAAAGATTATTTATGGTCTCTTTTTGGAAGAATATTTGGTCTTTCTAAATCAACAACTGATTATTTATCCGTTAGAAATGCATAAAAATATACAGCCAAATTTAGTATTTGGAGCTGAAGTGAATATGAAGTTTCATAATTTAAATATTTATATAAATATTTAAACTAATGTTAAATCTAAGTGTACATGGTTCTCCAAGGAGCGTCTTTATCATCTTCCTTATCAGATTTTTTATCTTTATTTATTTTAAATTGTTTAAAAGCATTTTCTAAATCTTTTATATTAATTTTTTTACGATTTTCTGTTTCAAATAAAGAACGTTTTCCATGCTCAATTTTTGACATAAAAAAAAGTGTTTCTATATCACCCCCTTGATTGGTAAATGATTCATAATTTTCTTTAAAAAACTTTTCAGGAACTTCATCCGCAATCCATCCTAATTCTACAACCATCTTTTTAAATATTAAACAAAGCTCTTCAGCTGTATATTTTTCAATTGTATATACAAATGGAAATCTTCTTCTTAATCCTTCATTATAAGAAAAGAAACATGTATCAAGAGCATCTTTATATCCCGCAATAATACATAATAAATTACATTTTTGTTCAGATAAATTTTGATTTATACAATCAATTACTTCTTTCGCAAAACTATCACGACCTTCAGGGTTTCCAAGAGAATATGCTTCATCTATAAACATTACTCCACCTTGACACGAATCAATCATCTTTTGACATTTAATTGTGCTTTGACCTAGATATCCAGCTATAAGGTCTGCTCTTTTAACAATCTTAAACTTAAATCCATCTTTTCCTTCCTTCCCCTCCGCACCACCCCATCCATCCACTTTATCATCATCACATCCACAATCATCATCATCATCATCTTTTTCTTCTTCCTCTTCTTTTTTATTACCTCCGGTTCTTTTATTCATATAATCATCCAATTCCATATTTAGCAATTCTTCAAAAGTAATTATTTTTATTTTTCTAGCAGGAGGCTTTGGAGCAACTTTTGGTTTTTTAACTACTGGTTTAATAATATCTAAATAATAATATAATTCACCAATAATTTTACCAAGAGTAGTTTTTCCAACACCAGGAGGTCCTTGAATAATAGTATGTAACATATCTTGATTTTGAGAACCATCAAATTCATTTAAAAAGAATACAATTTGGCCGACAATACTATCTTTAACAGTTTTCATACCAATTACATTTTTTAGTTTTATTAGAGGAGGTAAAATTTTATGAAGTTTTTTTAGATTAAAATTATAATCTTTAGTAGGATCATATTTTTTTGCTAAATCAATTAAATCATCCAATGATTCCAATTTTTGATTTATTATAACTTTCTCTCTAATTTTAGTAACTGAAACTGAAGCCAAAACTGGGGCTGGAACTGGGGCTGGAACTGGTGGAATTACAGGACTTTTAACTGAATCATCACTTTTATTAACTGATTCTACCGGAGGTTTAGGTGGATCTGTATCAGAAAACTTTATTTTTTTATTACTATTATTAAC
>Ga0214923_10006757_pt1 | contig 12755 bp, 10 predicted proteins | sample LL1510_MetaG_FD_177993 | JGI IMG/M metagenome (GOLD analysis project Ga0214923, IMG submission 177993) | Freshwater microbial communities from Lake Lanier, Atlanta, Georgia, United States - LL-1510 | ecosystem: Environmental > Aquatic > Freshwater > Lake | place: USA: Georgia | collected...
GGTAAGACGGATGATTTTCACAGACGAGGAGTCCGATGAGGGAGGTTGAAACCGTGCACCGTAGAGGACTTGAACCTCTGACCTCCACCGTGTCAAGGGGTTGTATAACAGAGTAGTGTAACACTTTTCATGTAACACTTTTCCAGTTGGCTGATTTTCGTTTTTGAAAACAAATGTCAATTACAGCCCTTGATTTTTTGCTCAAGGAAATAAATCCAATATATGAATAATTCATGTGAACCTAAGCCGTGGCCCGAGGTTCTTTGTGCCGAAGAGGCAGAAAGATTCATGGGCGGTCAAACTATGTTGAAAATTGCGTTGGAACTAGGGCTGGAGCCCATCACCAGAGGTCGACGGTTTACCAGATACGACATAAAGGATCTTCGGGCTTTCCTAGACAAAGTGAAGGTGGAATTGGTTACCTGTCGACGCAGGGGAGTCAGAAGCCGGAATCCTTCGTTATCAGCTATCCCCTAGGGTCGATCTGATTTTTTCACAAAATGGCAGGTGGTAGTCCCGTGTTTCATGGTGCGATGGATGTGGAAGGAAGTCATGGGGGATACCCAACTTGGTGAGCAATGAGTCGCAATGTACACCTAGGGCAATGACTGCTTTGGGCTTCCAGAAGTTCAACTCCCTTTGGAAATTTTGGCTAAAACATGTCCTTCCTACCTCAAGGGAAGGCATCTTGTTGTTGGGGGTAGTACATTTCACAAGATTTGTATAAACAGTCTCCTGAAAGACTACTTCCTGAGGTTTTTGCAAAATATTACTCAGCCAGTTGAGTAATCTTTTATGGAACCTCTTACCGGCATTATTTGTATAAACACGATCAGCAAATTGAAGATGGATTCGTGCTTTTTCTTTGGGGTCGGGATTAGCGTAAAGATTGATTTCATCGGACATGACCTGACCAGGGTTAATACCCACAACCATTAATGTGATGATGTCTCCGGGTTTTGCTTGGGTGTAGAACCCTCGAGGAATGTTGCTTGTTTCATCCCTTAATATGCCGGTACATGACAAAGGACATCCGACAATTGTTCCGTAAAAGTCATGGACTTCCTGCAACATCAAAATTAACTGTATCGTTAAGTCTTAATTTCGTCTGGGTTCAGGAGACCAAAGCCAACTTCTTGATCTTGTAAACGCTGGCAACGCTGACTCCGCATTCGCTTGCGATCACTGTCTCTTTGAATCCTTCAGCCAACATGTGTCGCATCCTATCTTTGGTTGCTTGCGGTAAACCTGGGCGTCCTCCGATTCTTCCATGTGCTCGCGCACTAGCCAGACCCGCGTGAATTCTTTGAACCAGTACGGAGCGCTCAAATTCCGCAAACGAAGCCATGAGATTTAAATACAGTCTCCCCATCGCTGTTTCACTGCTTGTTGTTACCCCATCGTTCACCGATATAAGTTCGCAGTTATGATGTTTGAGCAATGAAACAACGTTCAACAAGTCGTTTGTACTGCGAGCCAAGCGGTCAAATTTAAAAATTACTATTCGGCAAACCTTTCCAGCCCGAACCATCTCCAAAAGTTCGTTTAAAACAGGTCTTCGTTTTGCACCAGACGCTACTTCCCGAAACACCTTTACGTTCTCGAATCCGTTACGTGTACAATAATCTGTTACTGCTTTATCCTGACTGTCGTGTGTTTGATTATTTGTCGAAATTCTCTCGTAGCAAGCTGTTATCATTCAATGATATGCAATCATATTATTGAATGAATGTCGAGCTTTTTTATTTTACTGCCCAACCGCTTGGACTCTTAAGAACATTTTATCTGATGGTGTGTTGCTGATGACCAGTTCGTTCAATTGGTATGGAGCCCAGTTCTGGAGATCGGTGCTCTGTAGAATCTGGTAGTTGAGGACAAGTTGGTTGTTGGTGTTGCGGTTCAAGATTATCCCCCCCAAACCGAGATTCTGAATCTGGTTGGTGTTGTAAAGATTGTAAGAGTTGGGTGAGTTAAGAATCTCGTTTCTTCCGGCAGTCCGGTTGGAGTCGTATTGAGATTGATTATAGAGCCCTGATACAGGATTTGTTTTTAGAAACGCAATTAAAGAGCCAAAGTTAAAAAGTGGGCTATACCCCAGGGCTGTTGCCTGACCATCTTCAATCCCATCAGAGTTTGAGTCTTTCTGATTTGGGTTAGTCCCATAAGTTACAATTTCTTGGTAATTGGATAATCCGTCTCCGTCGGTATCACCTGTATCTTGGGAAAAGTTGGCGGTGACAGACTTGTTTGAGTCCATGGTGAAGCTGATAGATGAGCCGGTTCCTAATGCATCCCCAGACCAACTGTTAAAAATAAATCCGGGCAAGGCGTTTGCGGTAAGGGTTACCGTATCACCGGAGGAGTAGTTTGGTTGGACAGGGCTTATGCTGACGGATCCTTTTGCAGAATCCACAATCGTTAAAAGACTGAATGAAGAAATGACTTCCTGTGGTGAATTTACCCTTACTTCGTTTAGTGCTGCGCCACCATAACTGCCATAGGCACTGGTGATGTTAACTTTTACGTACCTTGCAGTTACGACTGTGTTGAAGGGCTGATCTTGGAAACTGGTGTTTTGCCATGTGAGGGTATTTGAAGCGACCATCGTAGTGTAATTTGTGCCGTTTGTTGAAACTTGAACGCTAATGCCCTTAGTTCCTCTGTCGTTATAAGGAGCGTTCATGGCATTTAGGATCGAAACCCCGCTGACCGGATAGTTTTGACCTAAATCAATTACCAGCCAAGCAGGTAAAGTGCCTTTTTGAATGTCTCCTGTGCCTTTAGCCAGCCAGAAACTGCCCAAAGTCTCACTAGTGGAGCCATTGACAATTCGATCAGCAGAGAAACCTGAGTTGTTTTCATATACACTTGAGGCAGTGACTGTCTTGCTTTGGGCAACATTGGAGAAAACAGTCGCCGAATAGACCTGAGGATTGGTCTCGGGATTTTGCGCTATCCGGACAACTCGGAACCCAATCCAAGGAAAACTGCCGAAAATATCCGTGCCACTAAAGTTACCTCCCTCAAGATCATCGCTTAGACTCCCCCAATTCCCGCCTGCAACCAACCTACCTTCATCTGCAACATTATTGGTGCGGTCTGTTGCCGTCTCAATCATTTCTGCGACATTCCCGCCTTGGCCAAAAGTTCCACATCCGCTGATTCCGCCTGAAAGATTAACATCGGCGGGACCAGCTTGATTTAAATACACCGCAGTACCATCCCCCGTGCTGGAAGAGACTGCCTGAGGGGCAATGTCTGTTTTCGAGGGGTATTTCCAATAACCAGCAATGCCAGTTCCGCCTTTATTCGGATCATAGTAAGCTGCCTTAGTCCATTCTTCGATTGAGGGAATAAAATAGTTCGCTTTTGTATTTCTAAATGGATTGCTTGGGTCATAGCCCACATCACTGCTGGTCCAGAGTTGAAGCACTCCACCCGTAAATTTGTAAGCCGGAGATAATCCTCGCGAGGTATTTAGGTAGTTTACGAAAGTCGCTATTTTTTGCCATGAAAGTCCTGTTGCGGGTTTGTTTGTTCCGTTACCAGTAGAAGAGGACATGTCCGACATCGTTAATCCCAAACTGCCAGTCAGGTTGGCTTTACTGACCATGTCTCGTGTCACTTCATATGTTCCGATTCCATATTCGTAACCCACAGATCCAAAAGAACCAAATTGGTTTGTATTCGCCTGGTTGCCCGCATTGCCGATAGGCGAAAAAGCGATTTGAAAAGTATTGCCCCCAGTGCCCTCTAGGTTTCCGAATTTCACAACTTGCCCAAGAATTAATGAGGGACATGCAAAAAGGGCACATGCCAAACAGCAAATCAATGCCCTCATAACTTTATTAAAGATCACATCTTATTTTATTCAAATAGTAATGAATTACTTTATCGGCTTAAATACGCCTAGAATATCCTCTTTAGGATATGTTTAAGGCGTTTCTCGGGCTCACAAAACATTAGTTTGGTGAGGGGGTGTTTTTAACCAGCAACTTCTCTGTCCCATTTTAGGGGGGTTTTGTGAAAGGTGTTTGGACGTGCCTATAATGGCCAGAAGGTTATGCCAACTTGCTTAAAGAGTGTTTCACTCAAGAATGCTTTAAACGATTCTAGGAAATACAAGACCCGTAGTGCGTGGGCAAAAGGACCTCATTATGCAACTTATAATTGGGCAGGACAAAACGATCTTTTGGATCGCTGCTGCAGACACATGCGCACATTAAGGAAGAATTGGTCTCTTAAGGAAGTTCAAAAGATTGCAGGACGCTTCACTTCCAGAAAGGAATGGGCAGGGAAAAATCCAAAAACATATTCGTGGGTTGTAAGAAAAGGGCTATTGCATTTATTTGATATTTCTCACCCTTCAAGTGTTCGAGTTTGGTCTTTAAAAGAGGTGTTTAGGATTTCACGAAAATATACGTCAAAGAAGAATTGGAGGAAAAGTTGTCCGTCTTCATATGCCTGGGCACATAAAAGAGGTTTTCTGCCTCGTTTAACAAAACACATGAAACCCGCCCTCAATTCTTGGTCATATGAGGAGGTGCAATCTTACGGCTTAAAGTATAGGAGTCGGAATGAATGGTGTAAGAAGGCTCCATCAACATATTACTGGGCACAAAGACGAGGGTTGCTTAATCGCTTCTGCGCCCATATGAAACCGCTGAGACTTGTTTGGGATATTAACACAGCCAGGAAAAGAGCTCGACTGTTTAGAACGAAATCCGAATGGGAGCGAGAATGTCCCAGTTCTTATGAATGGGCCAGAAGAAGGAAGCTACTTAATTGTCTAGGTAGTCATATGAAGGTCTTAGTTAAAAAAGATAATTCTCCGTATAGATGGACTCATGAGGAATTAGCAAGTTACGCAAAGAGATATTCATCAAAGGTCGAATGGAGCAAAGGTCATAATGCTTCTTATCAATACGCTCAAAAAAATGGGATAATTAATCTATTTGTTCGTCATATGAAAGTCTTGTTGCGGACTTGGACTTTAAAAGAAGTAAAAAACATAACCTCACGTTTTCGTTCAAAAGGTGAATGGCGTCAAAAGCACCCTCGCTCATATACCTGGGCGGCTAAAAGAAACTTACTTGATCTGCTTTCTAGGCACATGACCTCGAAGCGAGACGATCATTTGGATACAACGACTGTTTTACGACATGCTCGTAAATATAGTACGAGAAAAGAATGGCAGGATAAACATCCATCCTCTTACTCATGGTCACTTCGAAATGGTATTCACGAAAAGGCATGCACTCATATGAAAGTCCTTCTTGAAAAATGGTCATTAAAGAAGGTAAGGGAGATTGCCAAAGGCTTTAAATACCGCGTTCAATGGCAAAAGTTACACCCAAAGTCATATGGTTGGGCACTTGATCACGATTTCTTAGAAAAATGCTGTTCTCATATGAAGCCACTAACCCATATGTGGTCTTTTAAGGAAGTAATAAATATAGCATTACAATATCCCAACAAGAAGGCATGGAAAGAGGCTAGTCCAAACTCTTATGCGTGGGCGCAGCGTCACAAGAAAATAGGTGAATGCTCGCGTCATATGGATAACCGAGTTCTTTCTTATACCATCGAGAATGTAAAATCTATCGCTCTTAAATATAAAACCAGAACGCAATGGGCAAAGGGCCCTGATTGTGGCTCTTACGCATGGGCTCTTCAAAGGCGTTTAGTTGATGAACTTTGCAAACACATGCCCACTTTGCATCACAAGTGGAACCCCGAAAGGGTTCAAGCAATTGCCCGGCGTTATGAATCCAGAACGCAATGGGCTCGAGGTGCTGATTCTAGCTCGTATGCATGGGCTCTTAAAAATGACCAGATCGATAAGCTTTGTGACCACATGGGTCCTGTTAAACGGTATACCGACGCAGATACATTTTATCTTTATTCAACCGAAAGGTATTTTAATAAAAAAAGAATATATAAGTTTGGTGTAACTTCTCAACGACGAGGAATGCACCGCATTAAGCAAGTAGCTCGTAAGCTTCAATCATCCTTTGATCTCATCTATTTCGAAAAGGTTAAAGATGCTTTCCAGTATGAAGATGCATTAAGTTCTCTTGAAGGGCAGATTCCAGACTTTGGTTCTCGAAAGGTCGATGGATACTCAGAAATGAGGGCTTGGTCTCCTCGAGAGCTAAAAACAGCTTCGAAGGTTGTGAATAAACTTCTTCGAAAGGAAGTTGAGCTGCTTTCCTGATCTGCCATCGCTACTAGTAGCCTACTGAAGCATCAAAGTGATAAATAACGAATAAGCTCGATATCTGAGAAGTTTTATGCTATGAAATTATCGTTTCCATTGCAAAAAATACCAGTTAGTGGCAGGGAAAAGTAAGGTAATACATCTTAAAGTGAAAAGAGTTAAGCCCGGAAAAAGTCTACAGGACTTGTTTCCCAATTTAGTGGGCGAATGGAGTTTCTTGCGAAACAGCCCCTTAACTCCAAAAGATGTTTCATATGGAAGTAACAGGTATGTTTGGTGGGTTTGTAGCAGAGGTCATGAATGGAAGACATCTGTGTGCAATCGGACAGGTTGTGGTACTCGTTGCCCTAAATGCGTCTCAGCAACATCGGACTTTGAACTTCGTTTGTATTCCGAGATAATATACTTTTTTCCCAGAACCGAACACCGCTACAAATTGGGAACATGGGAAGTAGATGTATACATACCAGATCTTAATGTCGGTATCGAGTTTGATGGTTATTTTTGGCACAAAGATAGACTTGATAAGGACAATCGCAAGGCCCTTAGTCTCCGGAGTTCTGGAATCACCTTAATTCGCCTGAGAGATGAAGGCTTACCTTTAAGCGATGGCGACTTACAGGTTGCACGTAATAGCAAAAGCAAATGCGATGTTGACAAGCTTTTTTTACTGTTAGCAGAATTTTGTACAAACAACCGTTTGCGTCAGAGACTTGGTTTATACCTAAGACGTAGAACCTTTATAAATAGTTCTGTTTACAAAAGTCTTTTACATTCGTTACCAGGACCACTACCTGGAAAATCTTTGGCTGATTTTCGACCCGATTTAATAAAGGAATGGCATGTAAGTAAGAATGGAAGTTTAACCCCCTCCAAAATGACACTTAATTCGGGGCGAGTTGTTTGGTGGAAATGTGAAATAGGGCATGAGTGGGCAACAAGAATATCACATCGGGCTAAAGGTTCTGGATGTCCTGATTGTGCCGGGAATCGTTTATCTGAAGAGAACTGTCTTTCTCTTACTAGGACAGATCTTCTGAAGCAATGGGATTTCAAAAAGAATCGTATACTTCCTGATAATGTTACTGAATATTCCGCAAAAAAGGTTTGGTGGATATGCTCAAAGGGTCATTCTTGGCGAGCAACTGTTGGAAGTCGGGCATCCGGATGCGGATGCCCTTTTTGCTCGGGACGGAAAGCGACTCCTGAGAATAACTTTAGCTTAAAATATCCACATTTAGTCGCTTTATGGAATGTTAGGAGGAACGGTAAATTAACTCCGAATGATATTACTCCCTCCTCTCATCGGTTTTTTTGGTGGAAATGCCCTAAAGGTCATGAATGGCGACAAGCTCTTCGGGCTTTTATTTTAAACAAAAGTCTTTGCCCATTATGTAGTGGAAATCGTGTCTCAGAACAAGTAAGTCTAAGGTCATTAAAACCAGCATTATCAACAGAATGGAATCATAAAAGAAATGGTAAGCTGAAGCCCTCTGATGTTCATGCTTACAGCAATAAAAAAGTTTGGTGGAAATGTCCTAAAGGTCATGAATGGCAGGCTACGATTACATCAAGATCAAGCGGAAATGGATGTGGACGATGCACCGGAGTTATAGCTAGCCCTGAACGAAACTTAGTTACGGCTTTTCCTCATTTAACAAAAGAATGGAATTATGAAAAGAATAAGGAACTTCCTGAGAGCTTCACACCACACTCAAACATTAAGGTTTGGTGGAAGTGCTCAAAAGGACATGAGTGGCAAATAGCCATATGTGTAAGGACCCGAGGTAATAATTGCCCCTTTTGTTCTGGCAAAAGAACATGCTCTTCGAATTCCTTATTGGCATTAAATCCCGGTCTAGCCACAGAATGGAACCCTAAGAACATATTGGGACCTGATCATGTAAGACCTAATAGTCACAAAAAAGTTTGGTGGAAGTGCAAGGTAGGCCATGAGTGGATTGCTTCCGTTGCTAGTCGTAATAATGGAAGAGGGTGCGCACTTTGTAGTAATAAAGCTGTATCTAGTGAGAATTGTTTACTGACTACTCATCCTGCTTTAGCTTCTGAATGGCATCTTGATAAAAATGCTCTTCTAACCTCTAAGGACGTTGTTGCTGGTAGTCACAAAAAGGTTTGGTGGAAATGTAAATTGGGTCATGAGTGGCAAGCTGTTGTCAGAGCAAGATCGAATGGAACTGGTTGTCCGATTTGTTATCGCAAATACCATCGCTGATTCGTAGCTGACTGCATTTCCGGTGCACCCCACCCAAATCGTGAAAGGGTAGCCATACAGTTTTAGAGCGTGTTTGTTTGGGGTTATACCACCTACCAGACGAAGCGAGAGTAGTGGCGAAAAGAGTTTTATTGCCGAATAAGATCGTAAATACCTTAAAAATATGCATTATTTGAAAGTTGAATGAAGACTGCTCGAATCATTCTTAGCGCTAGAATGAGAAGCACCGATGTCATTCCGGTTGACCAAGTCATTACTGCTTTCGAGGATCCCGCCAACGATCAAGTGGAAGTGATTATCGCAGGGCAAGGTGTATATGAGGCAGACAGTTGTTTGGCTCTAGTAAATCTGGTTGAGGAAATGCATCGAAAGACCAGTAAACCAGTGGTTAGCAATCTTCTTTCCTCTGTGGGTCTTACAGATTTCTTCATTTGGCTAAAATGTGGAATCAATGGTCGGTCAATACGAGCAACAGCCAAAATTAAGGTTAGATTACCAGATTGGTGCAGGTTCAGCAGTGTTGATTGCCCTCAGGAAGGAATTTCTGAATCGGAGCGATGCAGTGATCTGCGAGACATATTGGAATCAATCAATGAATATCTCCCATTGGCCGAATATGAAGGGAAAGATCTGACCATACTGAATCTGGATGAATTTGGATTACTTTCCGAAAGCTACCTTCACCTGTTGGAACAAAAGAATTTCGTGACTATGTAAGCACTGCCTGACCGCCCTGGGGTCCACGAGACTCTTGCTCTTCAACTAGTCTGCGTCCCAAAGTCTACGCAGATCGGGAGTACTAAATTCAAAACGAGTACACAGATCTAGAAGAACTTGAATTAAACATGGATGTAACTCCCAGTAAGGTCGGGCCCCAAGCGGTATTCTTCCAAAACTAAAAAGGGGACGATGAGGCTGGGATCCAATAATAAATCCCCCACTGGCTCTTCTGCCTTTAAATCCCCAGCGGGCTATATCTTTCCTGCGGTCTTCAAGAAGCTTCATATACACATCTCTTTTTGAGAACCACATTAACAGCCACAAATAAAAAAGGTCTTCTTTAAAAGCTTCAGTCATCTCTCCTGCAAGACCATCGTTACACTTTCTTTGCCATTCTGGGAAAAGATCTGCCTGCTTATTCTTTATTCGAAGCATTTGTTTCTGTTCACTTTCTGCATCCCTGCAAAACGAAAGCCTTTCAAAGACTTCAAAGAGGTTTTCAACGCGGTCTGAATCATCAAGAACCCAGTACATAAAATCTACGTTTGCGCTAAGGGTTTTGCAGATTCTATGTTTAATGTTCTCGGCTTCCATAGGCTTTAGGTAGCAAAGTCTTCTTATATGAAAATATAAGGAATTTTCAAAAAAAATGTTTGGATGGTATTGGCAAAATATAAAAAGACCTGTTTCCCTATTAGCGATTCGAATGCTTCCCCTTTAAAAACCCGACCCTTATTTTGCCAAGAGTCGCATTTTGAAAACAAAGGTGGTTTTTGTTTCATATAATGAAATTTTAGGTGGGGGTCTTGCTGGAACGATCAATACACCCTGTTTGCTCCCAACACCTCCTATACCCCCGTATAAGAATCAAATTTGGGTCTTCTAGTGAATTCCGGGCTATCTCCAGACCAATAAACTTCTAAACCGACTCGATTCAACTCAACCGTCACTTAAGAACTGATAATATATAAAATCTTTTTCTACTTTGAGGGGCTGTTTTTGCTGAAAATGGGTCATTTTGTCACATAAGCTAACCATCTTTCTCTTTTATAGCCGTTTTGCGGGGTGAATTTTGGCAAGAATAATTCCTCTATTTGCAAAATCCCTAGGGACGCAGGCAGACGATTTGTGAATGAAATTTAAGCCATCTTATTGTCTTCAAAAACTTTCCAGCCACATGAAAGGAAGCGGTTAAGTATGGTGATGAGCTTAACCGGCCCCTTTAGATCCTGAGTTCACACAACCGGCTGTGCCAGTGGCTTCTGGAGTTTTAGAATGCGCTTAATGAACTGGGTTTTTATGTGGTATTCATTTTTTGCGCGTTCTTTTGGTCCGATGTGATTGCTGAAGAACATATCCTTCTGCAGTCGCAGTTGCTCCATGAGAACAACTCTGTGGGCCATAATGTTGTGACGGTACCTTGGGTCACTCTCAAGAAGTTTTACCATTTGGGTAATTCGCTGTTGTTTTTGTGCAGCTTGATATTTGCTCATTTTTATTTCTCCGTTTAACAATGATGAAGATGCATTGGATATCTCCGTCGCATTTCAAAATTATTTCAACATGAGAAGAGAAAATATCTACTGACTTTCTATTATTTTTTAAAAATAATCACATTTAGACATAGCTATTCTTTTTATCATTTTTAGGATTCTATTTGTTTATTATATTACTTTAATTAGTTATATAATCATGATTATTAGTTACTTATATCTTTTTCTGAACAATCCGGGTGGTTGGTGGGCACACTCCCACTTCCGAAGAAGCAGGAGTGTTTTTTTGATCAATCCGTTATGGCTCGATGGTATACACATTCGACTGCCTAGGCCCAAAGAGTCTTCCTCCCCGCCTTGGTCACTGACGCAGACCCAGTCGCCCTGTCCAGCCATTACAACTAGACCGAATTAAGGTGAGCAAGGGTTAACCCCAATCTCACCGCTTTGGCTCGGGTACCGAGGAAAACCTTTTCCGCCGGCCCCTACACGCGGAAGAAATCAAAATATTCATTAACGAACACAGCTTTCTTCAGGGGTATTTATCTTCGACAAAAGCTTGTCAAGTGACCCAGCAATTATTTTTTGATATAAGGGATATTTGTGAAGTTCATTTAAGCACTTGATATTTCAAACATTTATCCAGCTTCCTCCCAATCCCATATCCTTTCTGTGATCTTCATTTCAATTCATCCTAATTATCTGATCCCATATAATCCGGTTATGTCCTGAGAGTTGGGGTAGTGATGTGCATAATGCTTTAAGGTGGTCTTCACAGAATCACCTAAATAACCGGCTAATTGGCTGATCGGAACTCCTCTTCTGGCAAAATCAGTTGCGAAAGTATGCCTCATTACGTGTGGTGTCACTTTGATCATGCCCTGGCTTTTGACGTAATCCTCAAAAGGACGCCGAAAGTCATATCGGTATTTGTAAACTCCACGACGAACTCTTGGAGCTAGACAATAGTCCCGCTTAGAGAGGTAGTTTTCCAAAAAAGAAAGAAACAGTGAACTTATCGGTATCGATCTTTCCTTGCGGGTTTTTGTAATAAAAGGATCCAACCCGGTCTTCAGAGCTAAGTCCTCTCGCACCATCTTAATGGTGGCAACCTTGCCATCTAAATTGAACCATTCAGGTCGTGCTTCCGTGATTTCTTTCTTTCTCAAGCCAAGAAAGAAGCCGCATCCAAGAATAAACTTTAAATCGTTATTCTGTGCAGACGAATAAAGCTTAAGTGCCTCTTCTGCGGTACACCAAACCTCCCTTACTGGGTGTTCGTCTGGGAAGGATCTGATTGGAGTTACTGGGTTGCCTAAGAGTGAGCAATTCGTCACGCAGTCTTCAAAAAATGCTTGGAGAATCGTCAAGTAGCCGTTCACCGTACCTCCTTTGCATCCTCCAGAGATCTTTGACTTAAGGTAACTCTCGATCTCATTTGTTTTAACCGAGTGCAAAGATCGATCCGGCCCTACTGCATCACAAAATACCTTTAGAACTCTCGACTTTTCTGTCGCGCTTTCCCGACTCCACCTTTTGCTAGCAGTTTTCTCGTTAATATATTTATCAACCTGTGTCCCCAAAGAATGTTTACGAAACCCGTAATGAATCTGTGGATCAGCTAGGTAGGAGTCTCTTTTCTGTATCGCGTCTGCTAAGTCTTTTGTTTGCAGGGGGAATTGATGGCGTTTTCCTCCGCGTTGAATGTGCATCCACCACCAGTCGTTTCGTTTGTATAAGTTCGAAGGGTATTTTGTTTTCATACCCTTATTTATTCAGACGCCCACCGCGTCAAGTGGTGGCGGATAAATAAAATTCTACTTCTTTGATATCGGCTAGGTGTAACACTTCGCGTGTAACACTTGGTCTTTCCACATAGGTCTATATGGGGTGCCGAAAGTGTTGACGTTTTTCTAGAAAGATACTCAAAATCAACAACTTCCAGCCATAAACAAGGTGGTGCACCGTAGAGGACTTGAACCTCTGACCTCCACCGTGTCAAGGTGGCGCTCTACCACTAAGCTAACGGTGCGATAGATTCCAAATCCTATCACAAGGGAATAGGACGGGGGAGGGCGAATTTCGG
>Ga0214923_10006758_pt1 | contig 12752 bp, 9 predicted proteins | sample LL1510_MetaG_FD_177993 | JGI IMG/M metagenome (GOLD analysis project Ga0214923, IMG submission 177993) | Freshwater microbial communities from Lake Lanier, Atlanta, Georgia, United States - LL-1510 | ecosystem: Environmental > Aquatic > Freshwater > Lake | place: USA: Georgia | collected 2015-10-15
AATTATCGGGTAGTAGGTTCTCGCAATCGAAAGATTTATCGCTTGGGAGATCCACTTCGGGTGGTGGTGAAACAAACGGATTTATTTAAACGGACCATTGATTTTCGATTACCTACTTTAAATGATGAATGAAAGAAAATAAATTAACGATTATTTTTCAGGCATATGGTTCAGAGGGAATACTGGCTGAGGCATTATATTCTTTAGTTTCTTTATATAAACAGGATCCAGAAGGAAATACTTTTCAACCGATTATATACACCGATCAACCGAATTATTTTTTGAGGTGGAATTTTCCTGGATTAAAATGCGAAGAATTAACCCCAAAATTAATTCAGGAATATCGGGGCGAAATACAATTTGTGCATCGGGTTAAAGTATGTGTGTTAATGGAGGTTTGTAATAAATATCCAGGAAATATTTTGTATTTGGATACCGATACGGTGCTTTTATCTGGACTTGAAAAATTAAATACTTTAATTTCTGAAGGCAAACGATTAATGCATGTAAATGAGGGAGCATTAAAAAAACGACATAATCCCATATTTAAAAAGATATGGAAATTCACGCGAAAATTTAAGGTAGAACAATTAGGGGAGTTTAATGGAATTATTGCTGAAGAAACCTGTATGTATAATGCCGGAGTTTTAGGTTTTAATACTCAGGATCAAAATATATTACAAAAAGTATTATTACTGACGGATCAATTGTATGCTGCCTATCCCAAACATATTATGGAACAATTGGCGTTTTCATATTTATTTTCTCGTAGTGGAGAGGTGATAGCAACCGATAAAGAAATTTATCATTATTGGATGAACAAAGGATTTCGGGAGGAGTTAATACCCTTGATTCAGCAGGCGCAGAATTTAGAGAAATTACAAGAATTATTTTTGCAGGTGGATCCTAGAAATTATGTGCCTCAGAAGAAGGTTTCCGTTTGGAAGAAAATATGGAAATTATTTAATTCGTAGTGGGGTTTCCACATTATTTATTCCTCAAATTCAGATCAATACCCTCCACCTTTGTGCTATGCTGTTTTAATGTTTAGGTACTGATTAAATTAATTCTCGACTATGAATAATAACCCGTCCAACCTGAATTCTTTCCTTCATTTAGATTTTGAAGATGAAACCCAATTATGGCTTTCTAAAACTGCTAGCTTAAGGAAGTTTATTGGAATCTTGGGTATGGCATTACCCTTTTTATTGTATGGAATCTTATATCTGCATACTGGGGTAGAGAAGCCCTTAGAATCTATCAGTCATTATTATTTTACAAGAGTATCGGGGGTGTTTGTTTCTATTTTGTCCATATTGGGTATATTTCTAATTATTTATAAAGGAAAAGAACCTGTTGATTTTTTTGTTTCCTTACTCGCTGGTGTCGGAATATTATTGGTTGTTTTTTTTCCTACCAGTAATTTGACAACAGAGTGTTGTGATATTAATATTAAACATTCAGTAACGCATATAGAGACTAGTTCTTTTCGAGAGTTGTTGCATTATATTTCAGCCGGAGTCTTTTTACTTTGTTTGGCATTTATGTCTATATTTTTATTTACTAAATCGAATAAAGCGCCCAATAATCGGACTGCTCAGAAAATATTTCGAGATCGGATTTATAGAGTTTGTGGAGTTATTATGTGTTTAGCAATTCTAATCATTCTTGCTGGATTTTTAGGATGGATAGATCGAGCGTTTTATGAAGATAATAAACTTACTTTTTGGATGGAAACCGTGGCTGTAGAAAGTTTTGGATTTTCTTGGTTGATCAAAGGGGAAACTTTATTCCAAGATAAAAAGGTGGATTCAAAGTAGTAAGCTTAATATAGGAATTGTGAAGATTATATAATTAAGGTAATAATATTCTTAAAACAATAATAATAGGATATTTGTTATTGATTTATTAATTTTTGTTTTTATTTGGGTACGTATAAATATAATTTAATAAATGTGTTATAGTGCTAATATTCCCACGAAAATAGAAATTGATTCTTATAATCAGGCAGCCTTCGATTATATTGTCAGAAATGACGAATGGGATACCGGTTTTTTTGTATTAAATGGATTTACCCATGCTAAACTTCCAATTTTGACACAGGAAGGCTCGGATCAGGTACAAGCGTGTTCTTGGGGATTAATTCCTAAATGGTGCAGAACTGAAGAACAAGCGATAGAGTTGCGAACCAAAACTTTAAATGCAAAATCTGAAACTATATTTGAGAAACCTTCCTTTGCAGAAAGTATATTACAAAAACGATGTTTAATTTATGTAAAGGGATTTTACGAATGGAGAAATTATAATAATAAAAAATATCCTTATTTTATTACTCTAAAAGATTATCCGGTTTTTACATTTGGAGGTATTTATGCTACGTGGATAAATAAATCTACGGGGGAAATATTTAATTCGGTTAGTATCATTACCACTCCTGCAAATTCTTTATTAGCACAAATTCACAACACAAAATTGCGGATGCCTTTGATATTACTTCCTGAGGCAGGAAAGGTCTGGATAAATGCTAAAATAAATAAATCTGAAATTAAGGAATTAATGCAACCATTAGATTCCAATCTACTACAGGCTTACACGATATCAAAATTAATTACTTCCAGGATTGAGGATCCGAATCAAGCTATGGTTCAGGAATATTTTGAATATCCGGAATTGCCGGAGGTGGTGGGTAGTGGGTAGTTATTTCCGCCCTTGCAGGCGTCCGCGCCTGCAAGGAATAAAATAAGATAACATGTTGTTTTCGTCAAGGTCTTTTGGTTGCAGGCGCGGACGCCTGCAACGGCGGGGTTGGTTTTATTGCATCCCCGAAGGGGATAAATGTTTATAGCTAAACGCCACCCTCCTTATATCGAGCGACGCCGGAGGCGGAACAGAACGAGTTTGAGTCGGCCCCTGAGCGCTTGCCCTGAGCGAAGCCGAAGGGGAGTCGAAGGGCCGAAGGGTCGATGTTTGAGATTGCGGGTCGCATTTCGACCCTTCGACTGGCTCAGGGCGGGCAAGCTCAATGACCGCCCCGCAATGATTGCTATGGAAGACTTCCGCCGTAGTTTGATTTTCAAAGTCCTATAATGGAATCCTTACCGAATAGAGTAAACACCTAACTCCCGAACGTCATTGCGGGGCGGTCATTGAGCTCGTCGAAATGTGACCCGCAATCTCCTGAAATGAATGTTAAGTTTTGACACAGTTTATTTTACACTCTCCCGTTGGAGGCAACCTCGCCTGAAACAAATAACACTCAATTTATGATTGAAGGCGTGGCCGCCTGTAATGGCGTAAAATGACAACCCATGAGATTCCTGAGGTTTAGTAAATCCAAAAGAGCCAGTTTTTCTTCTGTTCTACTAATTCTAATTATCGGCAGCATTTTAAGATTGCTGCCGTATTATAGTTTTTGTATATTTGATTAAATAGTAAGACCCAATCGCAACAAACAAATTAAATATCGACAAATTAAAGAGCCATTTTAAAAGCGGAAAAAGCTTTGAAACAAAGGACATTGTTGCCTTTTACAAAAGGAACGAAGCCGGTATCAAACAAACAGCTGTAAACTGGAGAGTGTATTCTTTAGTTCAAATGGGCTTGCTTAGCCGCATTGGGAGAGGGAAATTTATTATTGGTGAAGGCAAAAATTTCATTCCTGAAATTTCACCAAAAATGAAAGCGATTAATAGTAAGCTTAAAAAGGAATTTCCTTACCTGAAAATTTGCATTTGGAATACCTCTGCTTTAAATGAGTTTATGGTTCATCAGCCAGGACGGTTCTATTTGCTTATTGAAGTAGAAAAGGAAGTTACTCAATCCATATTCTACTTTTTAAGAGAAGCTAAATATTCGGTTTTTATTGACCCGACAAGTGATCTCTTAGAAAAATATTCGTCTAGTGAAAAAGAATCGTTGATTATACGGTCGCTGGTTTCTGAAGCACCACTTCAAAATGTAAAAGGAATTAATACTGCGTCATTAGAAAAAATGTTGGTTGATGTTTTTTGCGATGATGTAATTTTTTCGGCACAACAAGGGAACGAAATGCGAACTATTTTTAAAGAAGCGTTAAATAAATATTCGGTTAATGAAAACAGGATGTTCCGTTATGCAGATAGAAGAAGAAAAAAAGAAAGCTTTACGAAATACTTAAATTCAGTAAACAGATAAAATGGCAATGAAACCATTAAAATTATTTATCAGCAGTGTACAAAAAGAGTTTGCGACAGAGCGTATCGCTTTAGCACAATATATCCGTGAAGATTCATTGCTCGGTAGTTTTTTTGATGTGTTTTTGTTTGAAGAAATAGCTGCCAATAGTTACTCAACTGCCCAAGTCTATCTATCAGAAGTTGAAGCTTCTCAAATTTATCTTGGAATTTTAGGCAATGAATATGGTTACGAAGATGCCCAAGGGGTATCGCCTACTGAGCGTGAGTTTGATGGTATACGTGATGTTAGTAATCAGGTAAGCACTGCTTATGAAATTCCTCGTAGGGTAATTGCAGAAGCCATTATCAATACCATTGCACACCGGAATTACTACAGTAAGGCCAGTGTGCAAGTATCAGTTTTCAAAGATCGAATTGAAGTTTTTAATCCAGGACAATTGCCTAATGAGTTAGAGTTTTCTGATTTGAGCATTGCACATGGTTCGTACCCACATAATCCTTTGTTGGCCAATTGTATGTTTTTAACTGGCGATATTGAACGTTTTGGTACAGGTACCTTGGAGATTTTTTATTTATTAGAAGAAGCCCATTTGAGCCGCCCACAGTTTAATTTAGAGGAGGGTTTCAAAGTTATTCTTTATAGACCGTGGTCGCAAACCGCACATGATACCATACATGATACCATACATGATAGTAGCCATTTTGCTCTTGCAAACCTTACACATAGGCTTGTTTGGAAAATCCAAGGTGAGATGAGCCGTGATGAATTAATGGTTACTTTAGAACTTAAAAACAGAGATAATTTTCAAAAATCATATATCAAACCGGCAATAGAAGATGGATTGATTGAAAATACATTACCTGATAAAAAAACAAGTAAAAACCAAAAGTATCGATTGACCAAAAAAGGACTTTCTTTACAAAAAAGATTAAAAAATGAGGTCAAGTAAATCCAATCCGGAAGCGTTTTTATATTGGTATAAAGTTTACGAGTTATCAATACAAGCAAAATAGATGGCAATCAAGAAAACTAAAGAGAAATTCAAATTCATTGACCTTTTTGCGGGTATCGGAGGCTTTCATATAGCAATGCATTCAGCCGGTGGAAAATGTGTATTTGCAAGTGAATGGGATAAATATGCACGAATAACATATGAGGAAAATTACAAAGCCATTTCTCCAGAATTATTCAGAAATGGAAATTTTAACTCAGACATTAATAATGCCGACCTGAATAAAATTCCTGATTTTGATATTTTGTGTGCTGGATTTCCTTGCCAGCCATTTTCAATAGCCGGAAAAAGAGAAGGTTTTAATGACACCAGAGGTACTTTATTTTTTTGTATTGAAAAGATAATCGAAGCTAAAAAGCCTAAAGTAGTTTTTTTGGAGAACGTAAAGAACTTAGTTTCTCATGATAAAGGGAAAACTTTTGCTGTAATAATTGAAATTTTAGAAAAAAAATTGGGTTATAATGTATTTTATAAGGTACTCAATTCAGCAACTCACGCAAATGTCCCACAAAATAGAGAGAGAATATTTATAATTGCCTTTGATCCAAAACAGGTAAAACGTTATTCTAAATTTAAATTTCCAGAAGTTATTCCTCTTACAAACAATATTCATAACGTTTTGGAAAAAACAAAACAAGCTGAAAATCTATATTATAAAGAAGGCCACCAGTATTATTCTGAACTAAAAAAAATAATTACTTCAAAAGACACAATATATCAATGGAGGAGGGTTTATGTCAGAGAAAACAAAAGCAATGTTTGCCCAACATTAACCGCAAACATGGGTACTGGTGGGCATAATGTTCCATTAATTTTAGATGATTTTGGAATACGGAAATTAACACCTAAAGAATGCTTATCTTTTCAAGGATTTCCAATCAGCTTCATAATTCCAAAAAATATGGCGAATTCTCATTGCTATAAACAAGCTGGTAATTCTGTAGTAATTCCATTAATTCAATTAGTGACAAAAGAAATATTAAAAGTAATTTAATAATTAAACCTATGAATTTCTTCTCCATCAGAACAAATGACCAAAATACAATTGGTGAAATTTTAAAAAAAACAAAACAAATTGTTTTTGACACGCTTTCATGGCATCAAGATGAAGTATTAATTGGAGATATCATTTTTATTGTAATAAGTGGTGATAGTTCAAAAAAATTACATAAATATGAAAATGGCCTTAGAGCGATAGGTCGAGTAATTGAGCTACCCAAAGGCGAAAGTGATACCAAACATTTTACATTAGATGTTGAGATATTTGAATTTCTATCAAGGACTATAACTAAAGATGATTTTTATATTTATCCTTCCCTTAAAGATGCACCTAATATTGGACCAGATACAAAATCTGCCCCTAATCAAGCATTTCGTAAAATTGACTCATTGATTGGAAAGTCAATTATAAGAGCTGTTGCAGATATATTAAAACAAGAGTTTTCTAAAACTTTATTCAATTCAATTGTTGATAATGATTTCAGAATTGCAAAATTAGAATTGTTACCTGAATCTATTGCGATATCTCATTCTAGTAATGATACAACCTTCCTTCAGAATAAATTTATCGAATGGATGAATAATGAAAAAAATTATCGAAAATCTTATGATGGATTAGTAAGTATCCCAATTTTAAACTTTTGGAATTCAACTTACTTCAAAAATGCTTTATTCAAATTGGATATTAATAATTTAAATGCTTCCCTTTTACATATCACTGACATTATTGGAGAAAAGGCAAATAACGAATGGCGAAGTTATAGTCAAGCTACCAGTAATGGAGCGCCTGAAGCCATTTTAGGTAAAAATAATTACTTGAAATTTTTAGGTGAATTTATTAATGATGAGAATAATGTGCATGAAATTAGAGAGATGGTTGACAAACGAGTTGGTAAAAGTAATTTAACCCCTATTGATGTTTTTTATAGAACATTTTATAATAAACTAGAAGAAGCACGTATTACCTTTTCCCCTCAACTTATTAAACGTTTTGTAGCCTCATTGTGCACCAAACCATTTGTAATTCTAACCGGCCTTTCGGGTTCTGGTAAAACAAAGCTTGCGCAAGCATTTGCAATGTGGATTTGTGAAAAAAATAATCAAAACAATAAACAATATTGCATTGTGCCCGTTGGTGCCGATTGGACTAATAGAGAACCTTTGCTTGGTTTCCCGAATGCTTTAATTGAGAAAGATTATAAGAAAGATGAATATGGGGTATTGCAATTAATTATTGATGCGAACGCAAATTCTGATAAACCCTACTTTTTGATTTTAGATGAAATGAACCTTAGTCATGTGGAGCGCTATTTTGCCGACTTTCTAAGTGTAATGGAATCTAAGAGTAATATATCATTGCATTCAGGAAATGAAGATTGGAATGAAGTTCCATCAGAAATTGGATTTCCTAAAAATTTATTCATCATCGGTACAGTAAATATTGATGAAACAACTTATATGTTTAGCCCTAAAGTTTTGGATAGAGCCAATGTAATTGAGTTTAGAGTTACGAAGGAGGAAATGGAAAATTATTTGAAGAACAATTCCATTATCGATTTAAAAAAAATAGAAGGTTTGGGTGCAACCATGGCGGGCAGTTTTGTAGAAATTGCAAAAGACGATGGCTTAAAGGCAAATGATACAGAAGAATTAAATAATTCCTTAATAAGTTTCTTTTCAGAATTAAAGAAAACCGGAGCCGAATTTGGTTATAGAAGCGCTTCTGAAATTTTGCGATTTGCAGCTGTGGTAAATAAAATTGAACCTACATGGAGCATGGCCGAAATTATTGACGCAGCTATTATGCAAAAGCTGTTACCCAAAGTACACGGTTCAAGAAGAAAACTAGAACCTGTTTTAAAAACCCTTGGACAACTTTGTTTACAAAACGGGCAAACGTTTGATGATTTGCTAAATGCGAAAACCGAAATTGATTATAAGGATGTGTCTAAAATTAAATATCCTGTTTCTTTAGAAAAGATTCTACGCATGTTCGACAATTTGACAAGCAATGGCTTTACGAGCTATGCAGAGGCATAATAAATGACTGAGAAACATTTAAATATTCCAATATACGTTCAGCACAAAAATGTTGTGCTAAGTCTTTATGGAGAAAACTCAGGTGAAACGTTAATTGAAATAAATGATGCGGTAGAAAATGGAGAAGCACCTTTTCAAATTAAAGAAGGATGTTATTACGAATATAAAATTACAAATGGATTTAGCCTCAGACCCTCTGAAATTGTTAGTCAATCGAAAGTGAATGATTCATCAGGTCGTATTTCACCGAACATTTACGTAGGTACCTTAACTATTGATGTTTTAGATTCTGAAAAAATAAAATGCGGGGAAGTAAAGCTAGAAGTTCAGTCGGTAAAAACAAATTATCGTGAAGACTACCGACACATGCTGGAAGAGATTACTGAAAAATGTACTGATTTATTATTACAACATAGCTCCCCTGTTTCACAATATTTTAAAGTAGATTTTAATGCTGATGCAAAAACATTGTATCAACGATTTGCATTTATTAAATCTATTCTTGAATCGGTAGAGTTTAACGATTCAGTTCATAAAATTATTTCAGCCCCAGTTACAAGATGGAAAGAGAGTGAAATTATTAAAGACATAAGAAGTGTAAAACGATTTAATAATTCAGCAATAAGACAACTTGCCAGCGCAGGTAATAGAATTGATTTACCCAATGAACATCCCCTTAAAAATAGGCTTCAATCCATACCATCTAAAATTAAAGTCAGCAATAAAACCGAAACCGTTGATACACCTGAAAACCGATTTGTTAAATACGCGTTAGTTTACTTTCAATCATTTTGTGGCGATTTTAAAACAAAAGCGAAAGATAGCGACCGTATAAAAACAGAAGCGGAATTGCTGGAAGATAAACTGGAACAATATTTAAGTCATTCCATCTTCAAAGAAATCTCTTCTCCCACCACATTACCGCTTAACAGTCCGGTGTTGCAACGCAAAGAAGGATGCAGAGAAATTTTAAGAGTGTGGTTGATGTTTGACCTTGCAGCAAAAATGATTTGGTATGGGGGCGATGATGTTTATAGTGGAAATAAAAGAGATGTTGCTGTATTATATGAATATTGGTTGTTTTTTAAATTGCTTGAAATAATTAAAGAGGTTTTTAAAATTGAGCCTAAAAATATTCAAGAATTAATAAAGGATACGAAAGATGGACTTGGATTACAATTAAGACAAGGTAATTATTTCCCTATTGAAGGAATCTATGAATCAGCTACAAGAAAACTTAATATAGAGTTTGGTTATAATAGGGCTTTTTCGGGTAAAAAAGATTATCCTTTAGCTGGAAGTTGGACAAAGAATATGAGACCGGATTATACACTTTCCATTTGGCCAGTTGGAATTTCGCAAACGCAAGCAGAAATAGAAGAATTAATTGTTCATATACATTTTGATGCAAAATATAAGGTTGATAAATTGACAGAAATTTTTGGAGAAATAAAATCAAAAGAACAAACCGAAGAAGATATTCAAAAAGAACTTTCATCTGAGAAAGCAGAACAGATAGCGGGTAATTTTAAAAGAGCTGATTTATTAAAAATGCATTCATACAAAGATGCAATTCGTAGAACAGGGGGGGCATATATTCTTTATCCTGGAGACAGCAATGAAAAACCATACAACAAATCGGGGTTTCATGAATTGATTCCTGGCTTGGGTGCTTTTGCAATAAGACCCTCTAAATCAAATAATGGAATAGAAGAATTAAAGAAGTTTTTGAATGAGGTAGTAGCTCATTTTATGAATAGAGCTTCGCATAGAGAAAAAATCTCTCTTAAAACCTATGAAACTTACAAAGGAGGTAAATCGAATGAACTTAACGAGGCATTGCCGGAAACTTATGGTGCAAATAGAAGTTTGGTTCCGGATGAAACTTTTGTATTAGTGGCTTATTACAAAAAAGAGAATTGGGATTGGATTTTAAAAACAGGATTATTTAATACAAGAGCTGGAAGTAGTCGTGGATCTTTGAAATTAGGACCTCACGAAACTGGTGCTAAATACATATTGTTGCATTCAAATGGTGAAACCCAAACTGGTAAATTATTTAAGGTGCGCGAAACAGGACCTAGAATTTTCTCAAGAAAAACTTTAGAAAGAATAAATTACCCTAAAGACTCAAAAAAACAAGGCCAATACTATTTAGTTTACAAAGTAGCAGAAGTTAAAGACGAAGAATTTTTAAATTTAATTTGGGACATAACGAAATTAGATAGCTATAAAAAAGGTCGAGGTTCAGCTCTCCCTTTTTCAACAACAATGACAGAATTAATGAAAACAAAAATAAAATTATAGCCCACCCATTTTGCAAGCACAATTAAAAGACCCACACCAGCCCTGAGCCTGTCGAAGGGCCGAAGGGAGTCGAAGTGGCGAAGGGAGTCGAAGTGGCGAAACTAAGTTTCTATTACGCGGCGCCGCGCCTAACGGGGGTGGATTTTCCAAGCAGCCGGGTTTCGACTCCCCTTCGGCTTCGCTCAGGGCAAGCGCTCAACCACCGGCTGCTTGAGTTGGCCCCTGAGCTTGCCGAAGGGGTGCACCAATCCCAACCCCAATCATTAGAAGAGATCAACCGAGCCGCTTCTTCTTCACCACCCCTTACAGAAGGATTAAAACAAACCATTTTATGAAAAAATATTCTACTTTTAAACTGAACTAGAAATGGGGAGCCTTCAATTGCACACCAACAGAATATGGAATCAGATGAAATCTAAGACTCCAAAATCTTACAACAGACAAATCCTAAAAGTTGGATTTTCCCTTTTTATTCTCTTAATATCTTTACAAGCGTATTCTCAAAGTGACAGTTTGAATGCCTTACAGTTTAATGCCTATGGGGAATTATATTATAGCTATGATTTTTCTAATCCTCAAAATCATAAAAAATCCGATTTTCTGTATAATCATAAACGGCACAATGAATTAAATGCTAATTTAATTTTACTCCACGCAAATTATTTATCTAAATATTACAGAGCTAACTTGGGGCTAATGGCAGGGAATTACCCTCAATATAACCTGAGTTCTGAACCTACCTGGGCTCAATTTATCTATGAAGCAAATGTGGGTGTGAAATTATTTTCAAAACAGAATATATGGTTAGAAGCAGGAATTATGCCTTCGCATATTGGCTTTGAAGGTGCAATCAGTGCCGATTGTTGGACTCTTACAAGAAGTTTGCTTGCAGAAAACTCACCTTATTATGAAGCAGGTGTTAAATTAGGGTATACTTCAAAAAATCAGAAATTAAACCTATCGGCTCTATATTTAAATGGGTGGCAACAAATAAGTAAACCTAATTATATTCAAAAACCTTCATTTGGAACACAAATAAACTTTAAACTATCGAAAAAAATATTATTTAATTATAGTACATTTTTGGGTACTGACAAACCTGATAATTTTAATGCTATTAGACAATTTCATAACTTCTACCTGCAATATGAGCCGACCGATAAGTTTGGAATTATAGCTGGTTATGATGTTGGAAGGGATAAATATACGATTGATCGTTACGGAATTTGGTATTCACCAGTTTTAATTATCAAACAAATGATAAATGAAAAAATAAAAATTGCCATTCGGGGTGAATATTATAGTGACCCTAAACAAATTATTATTTTAACAGGTACAACCCATGGCTTTCAAACTTTTGGGTTTTCTTCCAACCTAGACTTTTCTATAAACGACAAAATAAAAATTAGAATTGAAGGAAAAATGTTTCACTCGAAAGACAGAATATTTGTAAATGAAAATGATAATTATTCATTAACGACAAATATGACGATTAAACTTTAAAACAAAACGAACAGCTAACAGACAGCGTTTTATAGGGTAGGAAGTGAGGGCTTCCCATTTTAGGTAAATAATACAAATCACGCTAATGATTTTAAATTACAATTCCCTCTCCTCAGCCAAAAACTGCTGCTTCACCCGATTCCAGAATCTCCACATTAATAATATCGCAGATGCCGTTAATCCTGCCAATAATCCCAACCAAATTCCCAATACTCCAAAATCAAAATGCATCGCCAACATATAACCTAAGGGAATGCCAATTACCCAATAGGCAATTAGCGTAATTACCGTTGGGAAGTTTACATCGTGCAAGCCCCGTAAAATTCCTAATCCTACTACTTGAAGTCCATCTGATAATTGAAAAACCGCAGCTACAAGTAACAAAGTAGCAGCGATGGCATGTACTTCGGGATCGTCAATATATAAGTGGATGAGAAAATCCCGAAAGACTAAAAATATCAACGCACAAATAAACATAATTACCAAAGTAATTCCGGCAGCTGTGATGCCCGCGCGTAAAATATTGTCGGGTTGTTTAAGCCCAACATATTGCCCCACTCGAATTGCCCCAGCTCCTGCAATACCTGATACTGCCATATAACTAATTGATGCCAAGTTAATGGCAATTTGATGTGCTGCTAAAGAGGCCGTACCCATCCATCCAATTACAATCGCTGCTCCTGAAAAAGCTGCCAGCTCAAAGAAATATTGAAAT
>Ga0214923_10006759_pt1 | contig 12752 bp, 10 predicted proteins | sample LL1510_MetaG_FD_177993 | JGI IMG/M metagenome (GOLD analysis project Ga0214923, IMG submission 177993) | Freshwater microbial communities from Lake Lanier, Atlanta, Georgia, United States - LL-1510 | ecosystem: Environmental > Aquatic > Freshwater > Lake | place: USA: Georgia | collected...
TACTTTTCCACAAAATAACACCTTGGAAGATGTCTGCATTGGCAATTGCAACTACATTCCCTTTTACATCAATTGAATATTGGTCAGAACCACCATTGTCTGTTAAAGTACTGTCGTAATCAGGCAACATGATATGTTGTTTATCCCAAGTAACACCACCGTCCAAAGAGCGGCTGTAGACCATAGGCGCAAAAATACCGTTACGCGTTGGAGATCTTTTTTCACCAGGAGCAGCTGAATCTGTATAAGAACAAACTAAATGAATGGTATCGCCATTATTAGCTGTACGAGCCCAAATCGGTTTGTAAGGCGCATCTTGTAAAATTTGGGTAGTTACTGAAGGACGGGTTGAAGCACTTGTGCTTTTTGTCATGTAAAAACCACCATTGGTGGCGTCGTGGCCAATTGTAAACACAGAACCATCAGACAATGTACCAATACAAGGCCAACCTGTACGTACATTCTCTACACGGTTACTATCGCTTTTACCCCAATTGCCTGCAGCACTTTTATAATTATAGCCAGTACCACGACCAGGGAAACCTTGTGCACCAGAATAAGAGGATGTCCAACCAGCAGAAACTGCTTGATCTTTATGCACAATAACGCGGTGTGCCATTGCATAATTTGATTGTAAATCGTAATAAGTAGATCCAATACGGATAAAAGAATTCAAATTAGCACCTCTGCTTGTAATTGCTTTGTTGGCTTTTGGTTTTACCATTCCACCACTCTTTGCATCGTTGTCAACAAAAACGTTTGAACTTTTAGATTTTGCAGAAACAATTACCGGTGAACCAGACGGAACACTAGAAGGTGCTTGCGCAAAAACCGAAGTAATAACGGCAATTGAACTTAAAAATATGTAGATTTTTTTCATAGATTAAAATATAGTAAATGCGAATTAAAAGCATTTTAAATTAAAATCACAATTTCGTATTGAAAATGTAAAAATAATGACGAAATTATTTTGTCTTTTTCAAAATATTGACAACTGCTTCAATCAATAATTCCCCATCAGTAGCAGCACCTCTATGTACCCCTTTTAATCTCAAATCGAGGTATTTGATTTGACTAACGGCCCATTCTAAATCGGACATTGAGTAATTGCTTTGGGCTCTGAGATAATCATCCATAAAAAATGAAGAAACACCAATTACTGAAGCCAAATCACCAGGAGATTTTGCCTTTGAGTTGTGCATGGCTATTATTTTTGTAAAAAACCCAAATAATACAGGCACCATTCTCATAAATTCTCCTTTTTCAGCGCGAATACTCATTTGATGGGCAATTTGAACCGATTTATTGAAGTTTCTATTACCCAAAGCAGTTTGAAGTTCAAATACATTGTACTCCCTGTTAAAACCAACATGCTCTTCAACATGAGATGCCCTAATATAAGCTTCTTTTACGGTTATAAATATTTTATCTAATTCGTTGTGAATTAATGGCAAATCAGCACCCAACAAATCTAATAGTAAGTTAATTGCTTCAACATCCAACGACCTACCCTTGGTTTCGGCATATTTCGGCAACCAGTTCTTTATCTGATAATCACGTAATTTTGAAGAATTAAACTCACTATACTTGGATATTAGTTTGCCTGTTTTTGTGCGCAAATCCATTTTTGCATTCCTAAAAGCAAAAACCAAAATGGTAGACTTCAATGGATTTTCAACATAACTCAAAAACATATCCCATTCCTTTAAATCTTGTGCGTCTTTCACAACAATTAATTGAAAATCGCTCATCATGGGATATCTTCTGGCCATTGACATGAGTTCAGGCATTTTTAAATCCTTTCCATAAACGATTGTTTGGTTGAAACTTTTTTCCGCTTCAGAAAGTACTTTTGATTCTAACAAATCAGAGATCGCATCAATAAAATAGGTTTCATCGCCGTGCAACAGGTAAATTGGGGCAAACTTTCGAGATTCTATTTCTGATCTCAGTGCCCAATAAGCCGATATTGTATCTGCGGTTTTCGCCATTTTTTTTGTAAATTTACAGCCTTTATGGTGTTAAATTTTCCTGAATATAGTTTTGAAATTCAAATTCAAACACAAAAAAAAATGATTTTTGATTCAGTTAGAAAAAAATTTATCCCCCTAACCCCCGAAGAATGGGTTCGACAACACTGTATTCGCCATCTAAACCTATACTACAATATTCCATTAAACAATTTAGCCATTGAAAGAGAAATTAGGGCTATGGATTTACGCAAACGATTTGATATTGTTGCATTTGGAAAATCAGGAACCCCATTAATTCTGGTTGAATGCAAAGCGCCCGAGGTGAAAATCGACCAAAATACAATCATACAAGCGGGGGTTTATAACAAAAAAATGGACAGTCAATGGATGTGGATTACAAATGGCTTACAGCACATTTGGTTAAGAAAAGAGGCTGATAAAATGGCATTTGTTGAAATGCCCCTCAAAATTATCCGTTGATCACTGAATTTGGAAAAACCACTCATAATCCCCAAAAGTAGCTTTTGCAACTTTGTCCTGTTTTGCATCGCTCATTGGATCAAAGTCTATCGTTACAACTTTGGTTTCGGAATTATTCGAATTATCCCATTTATTACAAATTAATTTACCCACTATCGGAAAATTTGCCGCATTCACCAATTTTTCACATTTTAATGTAGACACATCAAAGGTGTGAATTATTGAATACGATTCGCGAATCAGGACAAAATATAGACCTCCATTAAATTGAAAGCCATCTTTTGAAGAGATTTTGGTAGGATCGGCCAATAATCGCTTTACGCCAACACTTTGATCTGAAGTAACAAGAAGCGATGAATCCTTCCAAATATTCAATTTAGAAAATACATTATCTGCAACAGGCGATATTTTCACGATGCAATAATTACCTGATATATTGAAAGTGCCATTCTCAGTGAGAATTCCAAAATCAGAATAGTTCAAATCACAAATTACACTATCGATAATACTTACTGGATCATAAACCTGTTTATAGGTGAGAAATCCTTTCCTTGTAATGTAATCGCCACATAATAAACCTTTCCCAAAATCAATCCTAAATGTTTTAGAATGTTCATTGACATTGCTATCAATCAATTGCTTTTTTACTCCAAACGGCAATATATCCTCATCAAATCCATTTCTTAACTGATCAAGCAAAGTAAACATTTGCATTTGAACAGTTGTAATTTTACCAATGTTTTCAGAAATTTTAATATCGGTGTTTAATGGATCTTTGACACAACTTACACCCGTTGTTAGAATGATAACCGCTGTAAAAAAAAGAAATCGGAACTTATTGAATGCGAATCTCATATTCTTTTCCGGCACTATAAATTTTGGCAATATTATCGCATGACATGTTATTGAAAGGATCAAAGTCAATTCTATACCGTAAATCGTTTTTATCAATTTGTAATATTCCTTTTACAATATTTGCGGAACATCCATTTTCAATATTTTTAACAAGTGTCAAACTGGTTCTCCAAGTTGTATTGGGCAAGTTGTTATAAGAAAACGTACCGTCTCCATTGTAATTGATAACATCGTTGAACAATCCCTCCGTACTTTCACCCAATGACCACTGAATGGCCAATTGCCCACTAAAAATCATCGAATCAACCTCAGTAACCATTTTTACTTGATTAAACGACAATGAAAGTACTCCAAGTAAGGATCTATTCAAATTAATTTTACCCGAAAATTTCTTAATTGGGTTATTCAAAGAGCCAATATAAAATGCATTTGTATCACCAATACTGATGGTGGACGTTGTATTTAACTCTCTGTAATTTTGACTAACGTCAACCAAAACTGAACCAAATCTTGCTTTCCCGTCATAATTGAGTGCAGATTGATTAAATCCTTTTTTGTATTCTGGAAATTGAATGCGATAAGTATAACCATCGCCGTCGGAAGTTATTGAATCAATGATAATTATTTTGCAATTTGCTTGTTTTTCAATTGAATCCAAATTGGTTCTTTTAATTCCCTGACTTGATTTGGTTGAATTGATATGTTCTACAATTTCATAAATTGAAAGAAAATCGTTGAAATTGTTATTGAAAGAAATTTGCGAGCGCAAATCTTCATTTTGCACTTCATAAATCTTGGAGCATCCCACAAAAACCGAAACCGTTGCAATTAAAATTGCAAACAATAAATATTTGGTTTTATGTAAGAATTTCACTTCCATGCCAATGGTGAAACAAATATAATATGAAATACCCCCAAAAATGAATTAATTTAATTGGTTCAAACAACCTTTTATGATGGAACAGGCCGATAAAATTTCATCGTTGGTAATTGTGAATGGCGGACAGATTCTGATTGCATTTGGTTCAAATAAAAACCAATCTGTAAATAATTTCTCCTTTAGTAATAGATGAATTAATTCTGGTCCTTTTACCCCATCTGCAAGATGGCATGCCAAAAGCAAACCTTTTCCTGTAACTTTTTTTATTTTTGGATGAATGAGTAATGATTTAAATAGTTCCTCTTTTTGAGGGATATTAAAGCTTTCGTATGATTCAAACAGATATTTATTGGCAGCAAGGCCCGCTGCACAACAAACCGGATGTCCCCCAAAAGTAGTAATATGACCCAAAATTGGGAAGTTGGCAAAAGATTGCATGATATGTTTTGGGGCAACAATTGCACCCATAGGCATTCCGCCACCTAAGGCTTTGCCCAAAACGAGTATATCTGGCACAAAATTATATTGCTCGAAGCAAAACTTAGTTCCTGTTCTTCCAAAACCAGTTTGAATTTCATCTACAATAAACAATGCATCAATTGACTTGGCATATTGATAAAGGGCTTGAACATACTCAACAGATGAAATTGAAACTCCTTTTTCAGCCTGTATCAGTTCTATAACAACTGCGGCTACATTAGATTGAGGCAATTGTTGGATTGACTCAATTGAATTTTGATCTACAAAAAATACGTTATTTAAAAGGGGTCTATATTTTGGAACAAAATATTCGTCGCTCATTAGGCTTAACGGACCTTGAGAGCTACCGTGATAAGCCAACTTATGGGCAACAAAAGAAGGTTTTCCTGAATATCTTTTTGCCAATTTCATGGCTGCATCAATGGCTTCAGAACCACTATTTACAAAATAAACATTATCTAAAGACTCTGGTAAATGATCAACAATAAATTGGGCATAATTATTTTGGGGCATTTGAACGGTTTCTCCATAAACCATAACATGCATATGCTTTTTGGTTTGCTCAACAATAGCATCAATAACAATTGGATTTTGATGGCCAATGCTACAAACGGAAATACCTGATATTAGATCAAGAAACTTGTTACCATAAATGTCAAACAAATAATTTCCATCGGCCCTATCAATTTCAAGCGCCAAAGGTTCGGGATTGGTTTGGGCAACAGAATTTAAAAATAGTTGTTTTGGCGATAAATGCATTTTCAAAAATAGGTATAAAACAGAAAACCCCGCAAAGCGGGGTTTTAAATGTGTTTAGTAAATTTATTACTTTACGTTTTCGCTTAGTTCAGCACCAGCTTTGAATTTTACTACTTTTTTAGCAGCAATGTCAATTTCTTTGCCAGTTTGTGGGTTACGGCCTTTACGAGCGCTACGAGTAGAAGTAGAGAAAGTACCGAATCCAACAAGAATAACTTTGTCGTCTGCTTTCAAAGCACCAGTTGTTGCACTGATGAAACTGTTCAAAGCTGCTTGAGCTTGAGTCTTGGTAATACCGGCATCTGATGCCATCTTACCGATTAAATCTGATTTGTTCATGTAGAATGTTTTATAATAGGTTAATAATCCAAAAGTAATAAAGCAATTGACTTCTACAAACTATTTTCTAAAAATATGTATATTAATTATTCACGAATAATTAACATTTTGAATTTTTTCGCAAAATCAAATTGCAACCAACTGATTTACTGCGAAATGCAACATTTCTGTAGGAGTTGCATTATTCCATATTATTTTTGATTTACTATAAAAAATTGCACGTTCTTCTAATACTTCAAGCAACTTTAGTCGAATTTGGTCTACTGAAAGTCCCGAAAACATGGGCCGAACATCGGCATTTTTCTGAATTCTTGATACAATTACGCTCAAATCTGTATTTAAATAAATTGTCATGCCGTTCGCACACATCCAATCCATGTTATTATAATGAGCAGCAGTTCCACCTCCACAACTAATAACAAAGTGCTTTAAATTCTTTGTATTTTTCAAAATAGTAGATTCTAATTCTCGAAACTTATCCTCGCCATATTGAGAAAAGTACTGCGCTACTGTCATACCCGTTTCATTTTCTAGAACATTATCTAAATCCAAATTATTCCAACCCATTTTTTCCGCTAACCATTTAGCGGTAGTTGTTTTGCCTGAAGCAGGAAGCCCTATTAAATAAACTTTATTCATTTTTCATCCGAGGATCGATCCAAACATACAACAGCTCTGTAAAACTATGAATAACGAAAAACACACATGCTGTGAATAAAACAGCACCCATAACCACGGGTAAATCACTTTGCTGTAGTGCCTCAATGGTAACTTTTCCTAGTCCTTTCCATTGAAATATATACTCTGTAAAGAACGACCCTGCAAGCAAGCTACTAAACCACCCCCCTATTGATGTAATCAATGGATTCAATGCGTTAGGAAAAGCATGTCCCCAAATTACTACACTTTCACTTAATCCTTTTGCACGGGCTGTTCTTATAAAATCTAAACCCAAAATTTCAACCATGGTATTTCTTGTAAGTTGAATAAAAACTGCCAATGGACGAATACCAAGTGCAATTGCAGGTAGAATTAGGTTTGAAAACACCAAAGATTTTGTTTCACCATAGGAATCTATTTCCCACAAACTTCCCGTCATTGGCAAATGGGTATATTTTACCAATACAAATCCGAACAACCAAGAAAAAATCATTGCTGAAAAAAACGAAGGAACCGATATCCCGATGGTTGAAAGCCATACAATGGCATTATCTATCCAAGTGCCCTGTTTTTTTGCCGCCAATACCCCTAGCGGAATGCCGATAAGAATTGAAACGATAATTGCGGCAAATGCCAAAATCATGGTTCCCCAGAAGGCTTCAATGAGCATTGACGATACCTTTTGCTTTGTTTGAAATGAGGTTCGTAAATAAGGAAACTTTAACCAAAGATTATAAGCACCTAATGACAAGGCAAATCCCGTTAAATTCTCAGTGTTGCTCGAATTAGAATAAAGGGAAACCGGCGATAGGTCATTCAAGTAATACAATCCCTGTTTCCAAGTGGGTTGATCTAATCCCAAATCTTTTACAATTGCAGCAGTAGTCGCCGAATCTGAACGTTGCGCACTCAAAATTTGATCAGCACTTGGCAGTGCTTGAAATAAAATAAAAATAAACAAAACCAAGCCAACCAAAACCGCCATTAAAAAGCGAAACTTTTTAAAAAAGGGTTTGATCATTTTAAGTATGATTGCAAATTTTCAATTGATGGAATATGATTTCCACTCCATTTGTCTTTTACAATTGCGCCTTTAAATAAGTACATGGTTGGATTGTACCTTGCCATTGTCATCAACATTTTTTGATCTGAAGCAAAAAATGAAAAAGGCAATTTGTATTTCAAACAAAATTCTTTGGCTGGTTCGGCAGAAGCGGAGGTTAATGCATAAAACCTATAATTCATAGACATTGCCCATTTATATAGACCAACTACCTTTTCTATTTCCTTGGTATTGGCATCATCTAACACGGGAATGATATATACTATTTGAGGAACTTTTGAATTCAACATAGTATCGGTGTAATCAATTCCTTGGACCTGATCCATAATTGAAAAATCATGTATAGGCGATTTATATCCCTCAACAATCACTTGCCTGTCTTGTCTGCTAAAAACATACCCCTTTTCAATGTAACTGGCATATTCTTTACTTGTCACTTTCACTGAATCATTTCCTTTATACAATACAAATTTTAGCGAAACACTGTCGGTAGCTCTTTCCCCTTTGGGAATAAACTTCATTATTTCATGTATGTCATTCCCCTTTTTATATGGAAGGAAATCCCACAGCGGCAAGTATAAGTAACAAAATATTCCAAAGAGCAATGTCCCTCCAGAAAAAACAACCATCACAATATTTCCTCGTTGTTTTTCAAACCAAGATGAATAATTCTTCTTTCCTAAGTACATCATTCCCACCAACACGATGAGAACCAAATCTTTTTTGAATGACGCCCAAGGTTTCAATTTCAAAAAGTCGCCGAAACAGCCACAATCAGTTACCTTATTATAATAGGCAGAATACCAAGTTAGGAAAGTAAAAAACACAACCAACAAGGCCATAATAAACAAGGCAATATCCATTTGCCAAGCAATAATCATGGCAAAACCGAGAATCACTTCGAGGGCACAAAAGAAAATGCTAAAATACAAGGAGTAATCCTTACATGATTTGAAGAATCCATGTAACCAAGATTCTGGCTTCACGAATTTCTCAATATCAATTTGATAGGCATAATCGCGGATACCATATTGACCGGTATCTATTTTTTCAATTTTCTCAAATACAATTTGATTATTTTTTAAAAGGGTAAGTTTTGCAGTTAAAACAGGGGGATCAACATATCCATCAGAAATGAAATGGGTTCCTCCCCAGGTGCCAAAGACCTCGAAACGGGTGTAAGGCGGAGGATTATCAACTTTGGTAGGATTGATATGCCAATCTACATTCTTAACTTTATCAAAGGCATAGATGGCATAGGTTTTCGTAATTAATTTTTTATTGTTTACCTCACAAATGAGTTGAACTGAATCTTGCTGAACAGCAACATCTTGGGCAAAAACATCAAAATACTCATTGAGTTTAATTGCAAATCCACTTGGATCATTTAGCTTTACAATACCGGAGAAAATAAACAACGCCCCAGTAAAATAGCGTACAAACAAATTCAAGTATTTTTTCATGGTTTTAAAAATTAAAGACGAATTAAAGCAAAAATGGCATAATTGATAATGTCTTGATAATTGGCATCGGCACCTTCACTTACGGAAACTTTGCCTAAGTTATCTTCAATTTGTTTGATTCTTGCAATTTTTACCAATATCAGATCAGTAAAACTAGAAATTCTCATTTCTCTCCAAACCTCACTGTAATCTGAATTTTTTAGTAACATTAAATCGCGGGTTTTGTTAGCCCAATGGTCGTATGCATTTGCAATGGTTTCAATGTCGTCAGATTCAGATTTATTGGCAATCATTTCAAGTTGAATAAGGGCAATAATTGAATAATTAACAATACCCATAAATTCACTTATAATATCATCGCCAACGGCATTATTGCCAGATTGTTCAATGTTTTTAATGCGTTGGGCCTTAATATAAATTTGGTCGGTTAAACTGCTTGGACGAAACAATCTCCAAGAAGTACCATAATCTTCATTTTTCTTTAAAAAAATTGTACGGCAAAGGTTTATTACCTCATTGTATTGCGACTTCGTGTTTTGCATTATATAGCAAAGATGGAAACGGTTTTTGGTTTTATCAAACATTCTACTTAAAAAGTTGATTTATTTTGAAATTTGAAAGAAATTTATTATATTTATAAAACTATGAATTCATTCGATTCGCTTTTTCAATCATTAAATCCTGAGCAACAGCAGGCTGTTGAACAATTGGAAGGACCGGTTATGGTTATTGCTGGTCCAGGAACGGGCAAAACCCAAATACTGGCAACGCGCATATTGAATATCCTTCAAAAGGAATCAATTCCGGAAAATATATTGTGTTTAACCTACACCGATGCCGGAGCCACAGCCATGCAACAGCGTTTGGCAACTTTTATGGGAAGCGACGCCTACAAAGTGAATATTTTTACCTTCCACGGACTATGTAACAAAATCATCAAAGACTTTCCCGACAAATTTGGCCGACGCGAAATGCGTGTAATGGATGATTTGGAACGCATAGATATCCTTCAACAAATTATTGAGGAAATACATGAAGATTCTCCACTAAAAAGTTATTCCGATAACGACACTTCCCTCATTGGAAACTTGCGTAAAACATGGAATTTAATGGAGTCTGAGGGATACAATGTGGACACTTTCAAACTTTGGATTGAAATTCTAAATGACGATGAAATGTTCAAGTTGCAATTCCCCAAAATGGTATATCAGAAAAAATACAAAGAATTTAAAGCTGGGGACATCAAAGCAAACCTAAGAAAACCATTGCAAGACAATTGGAAAAAACTCATTGAGGCGGCTTCGTTGCTTGAAAGGTATAATTCCCTCAAAAAAGAACTTGGTGTTTATGAATTTTCAGACATGCTAAACTGGGTGAATGAAAAATTAAAAACAGACCAAGAACTACTCTCAATTGTACAAGAGAAATACCAGTATGTTTTGGTTGATGAATATCAAGATACCAGTGGAATTCAAAATGAAATTTTATATTCACTTATTGAATATTGGGAAGATAATCCAAACTGTTTTGTAGTAGGTGATGACGATCAAAGCATCTATGCTTTCCAAGGCGCAAAGGTGAGCAACATGCTTGGATTTAAAGAAAAGTATGCTAAAAATTTAACCACTATTGTACTAACAAAGAATTACAGAAGTAGCCAATCTATATTAGATGACAGTGTAAAATTGATTTCTAAAAACAACAGTAGATTGGTGAATACAATTGATGGTTTAAGTAAAGATTTGATTAGTAGCGGAGCAAATAAGGATTTTCCAAATTTAGAGACTGAAATTATTCAATATCAAAATGAATTTCATGAATCTGTTGGTATTGTTGAAAGAATTGAAAATCAGATCAATGCGGGCATTATTCCCAAAGAAATTGCAGTTTTATACAGCCAACACAAACATGCAAATACAATGATAGAACTCTTTCAGGAGAAAAAAATTCCTTTCGTTTTAAATAGGGCCATAAATATTTTACAGGAACCTATTGTAAAACAGCTGATTCAATGGATGACGTATTTGTCTTATGAAGCCAGTCTACCAAATTCAGGAGAGTATCTCATTTATCAATTGCTCTTAAGCGATAGATATGCGATTTCTACATTTACATTGAATCAGATTTCAGTTGAAATTTATCAAATCAAACGAAAAAAGGAATACCAAAACGAAAGTTATTCTTGGAGAGAACATTTTGCGAAAATCCTAAAATCAACCGACGTTGAAACCATATATGGCAAGGAATCAATTGATTCAATAAAAGCATTGTGGGACAATGTAGAAAAATGGATTAAAATTGCCACCGTTGAAAATGTACCTACATTAATTCAAAGGATTTACAGTGAAGGTGGATTTTTAGCAAACGCATTAAAAAAAGACGACACGGGTTGGACAATGGAAATACTTCATAGTTTCATGGAATTTGCTGTTCAGCAAAACAACCGTATTCCGTTTATTTCATTAAAAGAGATGATTTCCATATTTCAAAAAATGGAAAAATCTGATATTCCTTTATACTTAGAAAAACGGATTGGAAACAGTTCCGGGGTTCAACTTCTAACTGCTCATGGTTCCAAGGGTTTAGAATTTGAACATGTTTATATTTTGAGGGGAAATGACACAGTTTGGGAACAAGATGAAGGAATAAAATTACCTTATAACATCCGTCAATTGATACATGGCAATAACAAAATAATTGAAAGTGAAAGTTCTGTAACAGATTCATTTGAAGAAAGGAGGAGATTGTTTTATGTTGCTATGACAAGGGCTAAAAAACAACTTACAATCAGTTATTGCAAATATAAAATTGCTTCAAAAGTAACAGATAGTTTGGCATCAACATTTGTATTAGACATTGCAAAGGAAAATCAAATTCCTAAAGAACCAATGCAAATCCCAATGGAAAAATTAATGTGGGCACAACAAAAGTGTTTAGAGAGGACATCCAAACCCATTTTGGAAATAGATAAAAAAGATTGGCTTAAAGCCAAAATTGAAAATTTAATATTTTCACCAACATCTATCGAAACGTTGATGGAATGTGGCGTTAAATTTTATTTCAGTAGAATATTGCGGGTGCCGTCTGCCCCAAATCAATTTGGTGCATTTGGTACAGCTATCCATGCTGCGTTACGCGAATTTGTGGTAAAAGGGGTAAATGCTAAAAAATGGATGTCACAAACAGAATTGGTGAAACATTTTGAATATGAAATGATGAAAGTTCGCGCTGGATTTACTCAAAAACAATTCGAACTAAGGCTTGATCAAGGGCGCTCTATATTGCCTAAATATCATGCTCAGAAAATCAACCAATATGAAAAATATGAAAAAATTGAAACCGAATTTTCAATCAACACCAAAATTGAAGGTATTTCAATTACAGGGAATTTAGACAAAATGGTTTTTGATGGAAATGATATCACAGTTTACGATTATAAAACAAGTAAATTAAAAAATACCGAAACAAAATCTAAAATCCCTTCTAAGCAAAGTATTGACAAAGGTAATTTCCCACCTTTTTATTGGTTCCAATTGGGATTATACACCATGATGATTAATGAATCATTCAAAGACAAAAACTGGAAATCGAGAAATGCAGTCATAGAGTCATTAATTTCAAATGACGATGGCGAATTTGACGATTTCTCGATTATTTATTCAAATGACGATTTTGATTTAATCAAATCTTGGGTTATAAAAGCAAATGACAAACTACAAAGTTTGAATTTCATGGAAGGTTGTAACAAATGCGAGTGGTGTCAGTTTGCAAAAGAATCAGGGCAAATTGTTTATGTTCCA
>Ga0214923_10006760_pt1 | contig 12746 bp, 10 predicted proteins | sample LL1510_MetaG_FD_177993 | JGI IMG/M metagenome (GOLD analysis project Ga0214923, IMG submission 177993) | Freshwater microbial communities from Lake Lanier, Atlanta, Georgia, United States - LL-1510 | ecosystem: Environmental > Aquatic > Freshwater > Lake | place: USA: Georgia | collected...
ACCGAGTTGGTGGTCGGTGTCGCTGAGATACCGGTCGGAGCTGGTCGACCACCACGCGGTCACACTCACGCACCAGCCGAGGTGTACTTCATTATCTCTGGGCGCGGAGAAGTGATGATCGATGGCGCCACGCACTCGCTCGAGTCAGGTGACGCGGTGTGGATTCCGCCGAATGCCGAACATGTCGCCTACAACGTGGGCGATGAGCCACTGCGTCTCGTGTACGCATTCGCAAGAGACAAGTTCAGCGAGATCACGTATTGCTTTCCAGGTGAACCGGCGATGGGCGGAACCGCGAACGGCTGATCCGGTGAGCGCGCGAACGGCTGATCTGGCGAGCGCGTGATTGTCGACCGGCGTAGTAGGCAAACCGCTGAAGGGCGATGTAAGGCGTGGCTAACTCGGCGTTGGCGAGCCCTGAGGGCTCGCCAAGTATCATCGTGACATGCTCAGAAAAATAACCGCGGTCATTTTCGTCGCCAGCTTTGGAATAGCAAGTATTCACGGCTCAGCTCAAGCCGTATTCCTTGATGCCCAACAGCGGGCGTGCATCACGAAGAAATATGGAGCCAAGGCGGCTGCGGCAATTGTCTCCGCAAAAAAGTTGACCGCAGCGCAGATCAAGCAAGTCAAAGCATGCCCAGTCACGTCGTCGGCGGGCTCGTCGGGTGGCACGGGCTCGACGGGTAGTGCTGGTTCGTCGGGTGGCACGGGCTCGACAGGTGGTGCTGGTTCGTCGTCGCTGACTCCCTTGACATGGGGTCTGATGTGGTCGGCGGGCTCAAATCAGTCGGGTCTCGGCAACGTGAGCGACCCTGCGCTGTTACGGCTCGCAGACGGCACACTGCGCATGTTCTTCAAGAACGGCAATGAGCCTCAGATTCCGATCAGCGGATTCGACAACAAGATTCACTCGTATGTCTCGAGCGACGACGGAGCCTCGTGGACGCTTGAGAGCGGGGTTCGTATCGACGTTGGTTCACCTGTCACTGTTCGAGTGGCGGAGGCCGGTGGTTACGAAGCCTGGGGCTGGGCTCCTGGCAGTGGCGGGGTAGATCGAATGGTGAGATTCACATCAACAACAGGCAGAGACTTCACGTCCGGCAGTGGCTCGCTCGTGCCGACGACTTCCTGCAAGAACGCTGACGGAAAGAGCGCGGGTTTCTTGGGCGACCCGCAAGTCGAGAAGGTTGCAGGCGGGTATCTCGCCTATGCACACGACCTCGCCGCTGGACAGTCGCCCCCGTTCAAACGGCAGGCGTGCAAAATCACCTCGTCGGATGGGACGAACTGGACCATCGATTCCGGTGGAACGTTCGCGTTGAGCCACGACATCCAGACGAACCCAGAGTTGTATCGCAATTCTTCGGGTCAGCTGGAACTGTGGTTTCCATCCGACAAGGGAGGCATCAAGACCACAGAAATTCGAACATCGACCAATGACGGCGTGACATGGAGTGCAGCGACGACCTTGTCGTGGATTGCGCCCGACCCAGATCGCCTTGACTTGCCGAACGGCACGTCGCTACTCGCCTTTGGCGGTTTCGACTCTCGCATCGGTGGACTGCTAGCAGTCTCGAAGAAAATCGCGGGCACCTATTCCGCGAGTCGCGACGAAAAAGTTGATCAAGTCACGTGGGTCGTTTCGGGTGCAACGCGGAGTGAGATCAAGGTGAAAAATCTCTGCCGCGGTCGTGACGAAACAGCGAACGCGACGTTCGGCACCAGTGGTTCGAATGTGACCGTCACCTTCAAAGACTCCACCGTTGGGTGCGCGTTCATCGTGGTGGGTGCTTCGCAGGCACTTAGCTAACCAAGCGCCGCGTGCTCAGGCAGGCGGAGACCTGACCCAAGACCCTGGGCGGTTGTGCGCATTCGCACGTGCGGGGTTGGCCACCTCGGTAGCCTGAGGGTGCTCGGGTGCCACCGCATCCGCCGTCTGTTAGGAACCCCCACCCGTGAGCCGCATTCTCGTCGTCGGAGCCGGCGGAGTCGGGGCCAGCATGGCATCCATTGCCGAAACGCGGTCGTTCTTCGACCACTTCGTGCTCGCCGACATCAACGAGCAGCGCTGCATTGACGCCCTGAAGGCCCTCGACAACTCGGCGCGTTTCGCAACCGCCAAAGTTGACGCCAGCAACAAGGCCGACATCGTCGCCCTCGCTCAGGCGCACAAGATCAACATCATCGTCAACGCCTGCGACCCCCGCCTGAATGATCCCATTTTTGAGGCGGCTTTCGAGGCGGGCTGCACCTATGTCGACATGGCGATGAACCTCTCGAAACCGCACCCGACGAACCCGTACAACGAAGTCGGTGAGCCCCTCGGCGCGGCCCAGTTGGCGGCCGACCCGCACTGGCGCGACAAGGGTCTGTTGGCGCTCGTCGGCATGGGCGTCGAGCCGGGCTTGTCGAACGTGTTCGCCCGCTACGCCGCCGACCACCTCTTTGACACGATCGACGAGATCGGGGTGCGCGACGGCTCGAACCTGTCGATCGATGGCTTCGACTTCGCGCCTACCTTCTCGATCTGGACCACCATCGAAGAATGTCTGAACCCGCCAATCGTGTGGGAAAAGTCGCGTGGCCTCTTCACCACCGAGTGTTTCAGCGAGCCTGAAGTGTTTCATTTTCCCGCTGGTATCGGTGCCTATGAGTGCGTGAACGTCGAGCACGAAGAGGTGCTGCTGATCCCGCGTGAGATTGAGTGCAACCGCGTGACGTTCAAATACTCGCTTGGCGCCGAGTTCATCGACTGGTTGAAGACGTTCGCCTACCTCGGCCTCGACTCGACGGAAAAGATTCGCGTTGGTGACACATCAGTCGCACCGCGCGATGTGCTCGCCGCCGTGTTGCCGAACCCGGCGAAGCTCGGTCACCTCATGCATGGCCGCACGTGCGCAGGCACCTGGGTGAAGGGCACGTCGTATGGCGAACCCCGCGAGGTGTATCTGTATCACGTGGCCGACAACGAGACCACGATGCGCGAATACGGCGCGCAGGCAGTGTTGTGGCAAACCGCGATTTGCCCGGTGGTGGCGCTTGAGTTGTTGGCGACGGGCGCGTGGAAGGGTGTGGGTGTGCGTGGCGCTGACGCCTTCGACGCCGTGCCGTTTCTCAACTTGCTTGGTGACTACAACACGCACCACGGCATGGTCGAGATGGGGCCGCGGTTGTGGCCGAGCCCGAAGTCGACTGGTCAGCGCGGTTGGGATCGCCCGATTCGTCGCGCGATCGTGCCGAGCGCATAGCGCAGCTACGCCGCGCCGCGCCGCGCCGAGCGCAGAACTATTTTCCGGCGAGTGCTGCCACCACCGGAGCAAACGACTCGACGTCGTCGCCGCCGACGATCACGTACGACAGCCCGAATTGTTCGCGGCGGCGCTGCAACGTTTCGATGAGTTCGTTCGGCGGGCCGATGAGCGCGAACGGCGAATCATGAATGAGCGCCGCATCAACCCCCATGCCTTTGGCGAGTTTCTCGCGCGCACCGAGGCCATCGTCGGTGACGTTCACCAGAAACGTGCGAATGTTGAGCTCAATGTCACTGAACCGATCGCCGGCTTTCTCTTTGACGACCGCGATCTTTTGGGCGACTGAGGCCGACGACATGTCGGCGATCACTTCGGGGCCGACGAAGCCAGGGGTAAGCGACGGGTTGATGCCCACGATGTCGGCTTCGCGCGCGGCAATGCCCAGCATGCGCTTGCCGCCGGCACCGATGAGCACGGGCGGGCACGGCTTCTGCAGCGGCTTGGGAAGACCGTTGTAGTCGGTGATCTTGTAGTGCGAGCCGGTGAACGAGAACGCCCCGTCGGCCATGCAGCCGCGAATCACTTTCAAGCCCTCGACGAAGCGGTCGATGCGCACACCCGGCGTGTCGTATTGCATTCCGGCTTGGTCGTAGTCACTGCGCATCCACCCCGCGCCGAGGCCGATGTCGACGCGGCCATCAGACAACACGTCCATCGTGGCGAGTTCTTTGGCGAGCACGACGGGGTGCTTGTAGTCGTTGTCGAACACGAGTGCACAGACGCGCAGCGTCGTGGTCACGCTTGCGGCAACCGTCATCGCTGGCACCGGTGCGAGTTGATCGGTGAAATGGTCGGGCATCGTCAGCACCGCATAGCCGAGGTCTTCAGTGCGGCGAGCGAGGTCGGCCCACGCTGAGCCTGAAGGTGCGGTGGATGCTTGCACGCCGAAACGGAATGGTCGAGGTTTGGTCACCCGCGCGAGAGTAGCAATCGGCACCACGTGTTGGCGTGTTGCGGCGCGGTGCATGCAAGTAGCGTCGTAGGCACGTGCGTCTAGCAATGTGGTCGTTGCGACTCGTCGTCGCCGTTTTGTTGTCTGCTTTGCTGGTATCAGCGCTCGTAGTGGGTATGGCTCCGCAGGTGTGGGGAATGCTCAATGCCCACGAAGAGACCCCGATTTCGCTCTATGAGGTAGGTGGCTTCACCGGGCTTGCCGAGCGCAGCGTGGTGTACGACGTGAAGGGTCGTCAGATCGGCGTCTTTCAGGCCGAGAACAGCCAGCAAGCGTTGATTTCTGAGATTCCTGATCACGTGGTTGATGCACTGCTGGCTGTGGAAGATCGCAACTTCTTCCAACATCGCGGGGTTGATCTGCGGGCAGTGGGTCGTCAGGTGCTGGCAAACGTCAACGATGGTGCGTCGGGTGGTGCATCGACCATCACCCAGCAGGTGGTGAAGAACGAACTGCTCGCCACGCTGCCGCGCGACGGTCGTTACAAGTTGTTGCAGATGCGCTATGCCGTGCTGCTCGAGCGCGAACTGAGCAAAGAGCAGATTCTCGAGCGGTGGTTCAACACCAACTTCTACGGCTACAACGCCTACGGCATCAAGGCGGCGGCCGAGGTGTATTTCGGCAAAGACGTGAACGACCTCACCATCGAAGAAGGCACGTTCTTGGTTGGTCTCGTGCGGGCACCTTCGGCGTATGACCCGATCAATAATCGCACGCTCTCGCTGCAGCGGTTCATCGTCGCCCTGCGGCGGGTACGCGACGAGGGGCATCTTTCGCTCACCGATGAGGAAATTGTGCGGCGTGCGGCCGAGGTGCTGCCGAGCGGTGTGCGCAGTCGCCCCGACGAACCCGTGCAGCGCACGCACTTCACCGAGACCGTGAAGGACTACTTGCTCAACCAGACGACGATTCTTGGCGCGACCTATCAAGAGCGGTACGCCAACTTGTTTCGTGGAGGCTTGCGTATCTACACCACACTCGACCGTGACGTGCAGGCCAGCGCCGACGAAGCCGTGAAACTGCTGCCAGACAACAGCGTGAACGCGCAAGCCGCCCTCGTGACGCTCGACAATGCAACGGGCGCGATTCGCGCGATGGTGGGCGGCAAGCCGTTCAAGGCAGGGGAGAACGAGGTGAACCTCGCGCTGCGCCGCCGACAGACGGGCTCAAGCGTGAAGATGTTCATTCTCGCTGCTGCGCTCGAAGCAGGGGTTGAAAGTGACGACCTCATCGACGGCACATTGCCGTGCACGTTGCCCAACCCTGAGAACCCCGACGAGCCGTTCGTCATTGAAGACGGTGTGAGCGAACCGGTCGGCTCACTACGTCGCATGACGTGGTTGTCGATCAACTGTGCGTATGCGAAGTTGTCGCAGATCGTCGGGCTCAACCGCGTGGTTGATCGCATCTATGCGATGTCGGCGAGTGAATGGCTGACACCTGAGAAGCATCCGGTGTATGCGTACGCGTCGCTGGCGACCGGTGCCAACGAACTCAGCGTGGTTGACATGGCGGCAGGCGCCCAGAGCATCGCGAACCTCGGCGTGCACCACGAGCCGTATTTCTTAGAACGCATTTATGAGCGTGACAACTCAACGCTGGTCTGGGAGCGTGCCGTCAGCGTCGAAGGTACCGAGGCCCTCACGCGTGCGACGGCTGCAAAAACCGTCGACATCATGCGCGGAGTTTTGCGAAGCGGCACCGCGCGTCGTACGCCGCTGGCCGATGACCGACCTGCTGCTGGCAAGACGGGCACGCAATTCAAGAACACCAACGCATGGTTCGTTGGGTTCACACCGCAGTATTCAACCGTGGTGTGGGTGGGCGATCCGCGCGGCTACACGCCGATGCGTGGCGTACCCGAGTTTCGCGACCAGATTGTTGGGCAGTGGAAGTTCGCGCGCAACACCGTGACGGGTGCGACGTACCCCGCGCACATCTGGAAGCTGCACATGGACAAGATTCACGAAAGTCTCGACATCGTCGACTGGGGCACGAAGAAAGACGACGAAGAGTGGAAACTGCTCGTTGCACCAGCGCGACCCGTTGCTCGTCTGTATCTGCCGGGTGTTGAGTGTGTGGCGCAGGTGATCTCGGGTACTCCACCCGCCCCATCAACGACGATCGCCCCAGGCAAGACCACGACGACCACGATTGCCGACCCTGCTACCTCGACGACGGTGGCAGGGCCCGTGGTGGTGTCGGTGTTGCCGACGAGCACCACGATTGATCCGACCGAGAAGAACCCATTTGCGCCGGTGCCGTCGATACCTGCTGGTGGCAACATCGTGTACGACTGCGCGACTGGGTTGCCGAAGTGGGCGACGCCGTCGGGCGTGGGAGGCTGACGAGGTGGACTTTCGTGCGCTGCTGCCGATTCAGGCGGTTGACCAGCGCATTGCGCAACTGCAACACAAGCGCGCACAGTTGCCCGAGCACGCCGCCGCAGCATCGGCACAACGCGCGCTCGATGCGGCGCGGGCAGAGGCGAATCGACTTGCCAAGCGCCAGGGTGACATCACCGGCGAGATCGACAGGCTCGAGGTACAAGGCAGAGACCTTGACGCCAAGAAAAAGAAGTACGAGACGCAGTTGAAGAACGTCGTGGTGATGCGCGAGGTCGAGGCGCTGCAACATGAGATTGCCACCATCAACGCACAGCACTCGAGCCTTGATGACAGCGAGTTGGCGCTCATCACCGAAGACGAGACACTCGAGGCGTCACTCGCCGCGTTGAACGCATCACTGCCGGGGCTCGAAGCCGCAGCGGCTCAAGCGGCCAGTGCACTTGCTGCAGTGCTCGACGTCGTCGACCGTGACCTCGCGGCTGCCGGCGACGAACGGGCGAAGTTCGTGGCGGCAGCCGACGCAACGGCAGTCGAGTTGTATGAATCAACCCGCAAACGTCTGACTGGCCCGGCGGTCGCTGAGTTGCAGAAAGGTGCATGCGGTGGGTGTCGCACGCCGATCACCGCCAAAGAGCAGGCGGAGATCAAGAAGTCGGCGAACACCACCGACGCGCGCTGCCCATATTGCGGTTGTCTGCTCGCGGTTTGAGCACGACATGAGTGCGGTCTGAGCGCGATATGAGCAAGGTCTGAGCGCGACATGTTCTTCTGGTTTCTTGCCACCGCGATTCTGACCATCGCCTGGGTGTTCAAAGATCCCCGTTTTGACTACCGACTCCTTGCCGTTGGTGCGGTCCTTCCCGACGTCATTGACTGGCCAACCGGCTGGCGCGTGATGCACTCGGTGGTCACGAGCATCGCGGTGCTGGCCCTCGTGATGCTCGTGTCGCTCGGGCGCAAGCCGTATCGAAAGCTGTTGCTCGGCTTGCCAATCGGCATGTTCTTGCATCTCGTGTTCGACGGTGCGTTTACCTCGGCCGAGATGTTCTGGTGGCCGATTGGTGGCTGGCAGTTTTCTGCCGACGACTTACCGGTGGTCGCGCGCGGATGGTGGAATGTGCCGCTCGAACTTGTCGGTGCGTTCGCACTTTGGCTGTGGTGGCGACGCCGACGCGCCACCGCCTGATTCACCGCCGACGCATGGCGGAATGTGGTGACGGCGAGTCGATCTATAAGCGGGATTCTGTACCGACGACCCTTACGAATCGTCGGCGGTGACCATCCATCTTGGCGATCTACCCGAAGGTTGCCTTGCGGCGAGCGGACCGCTCATGCCTTCTGTTCGATCTTGCTTCGAGTGCCGTGCCACCGACCGACATCGCTGCCGACCGTGGTGCGCTCTTACCGCACCGTTTCACCCTTGCCTGATCGCAACCGAAGTTGCGCCATCGGCGGTGTGTTCTCTGTTGCACGGGATGTCAGGTTTCCCCGACCTGGCTCGCGCCAGCACTCTGTCCTGTGAAGTCCCGACTTTCCTCAACCGCGCGCAAAGCGCGCAACTGCGGTCACCCGACCGACTCGCCGTCAGGTTTAAGGCTACGGGCGTCGACGCAACTTGTGGCCCGCGGAGCTCTTCTCGTGGCTCATAGCCTGCGGGGCGTGCCGCAGACCGTGCTCGTGACCGGCGCGACCGGATACGTCGGTGGTCGACTCGCGCCGCAATTGGTTGACGAAGGTTTCACCGTGCGTGTCTTGGTGCGTAGTGCGGCGAAAGTTGCCAAGACCCCGTGGGCGAACCGCGCTCGGGTGATCGAGGGCGACGCACTCGACCCCAAGGCACTCGACATTGCGCTCGCTGGAGTGCAGACCGCGTTCTACTTGTTGCACTCGATCAGCACGGGGGCGAAGTTTGACGACCTCGAGTCGTCGATGGCCCGCACATTTGCTGAGGCGGCCGCGCGCAACGGCGTGCAGCGCATCGTGTATCTCGGCGGCATCGCCAACGACGAAAACCTGAGCAAGCATCTTGAGTCGAGGCGGTCTGTTGGCAAGGTGCTGGCGAGCACCGGCGTGCAGGTCATCGAGTTGCGTGCGGGCATCATCATCGGGTCGGGCTCGGCATCGTTCGAAATGCTGCGGTACCTCACCGAACACCTGCCGGCGATGGTCACCCCGCGGTGGGTCGACAACCCCACGCAACCCGTCGCAATCGTCAACATGTTGCACTTTTTGGTGGCGGCTGCGCGCGCACCTCGCGACGTGCAAGGGGTGTTCGATGTGGGAGGTGCCGAGACCCTCACGTATCGCGAGATGATGATGCGGTTCGCCAAGGCGTCGGGGCTGCGTCGGAGGTTCATCGTGAAGGTTCCGCTGCTGACGCCGCGCATCTCGAGCATGTGGGTTGGTCTCGTTACACCTGTGCCTGCGTCAATTGCTCGGCCGCTCATCGATTCGCTGATCAACAAAGTGGTGGTCGACCCCGAGAAATCGGTGTTGAAGGTGCTGCCACCGCCACCCGAAGGCCTGCTTACCTTCGATCAGGCCGTAAAGCGGGCGATCGAACGAACCAATGCTCCGACTCGCTGGACTGATGCCTCGCGCCCGTGGGTCGCGTGGGACGTCGCGGTGACCGACCCATCATGGACCGGCGGTTCACTCTTCGTCGATGAACGCGAACGAACAACGACAGCATCGCGCGAGCAGGTGTGGAAGACACTCTCGTCACTTGGCGGCACCACTGGTTGGTATGGCTTCGAGTGGCTGTGGCGGCTGCGTGGCCGCATCGACTCGGTGTTCGGCGGCGTCGGCATGCGCGCGGGTCGCACCGACCCCAACGTGTTGCGGGTCGGTGATCCGCTCGACTTCTGGCGTATCGCCGACGTGAGTGAAGGCCAGATGGTGCTGTTGCGTGCCGAGATGCGCGTGCCCGGTCAAGCCTGGCTCGAGTTTCGGGTGCAGCCCGTCAGCGGCGGCACGCACGTGATGCAACGCGCCATCTTTCGCCCGCGCGGGCTAGCGGGGCGACTGTATTGGTGGGTGTTGATTCCGTTTCATACGTTCATCTTCCCGGGCATGTTGCGCAATGCGTTGAAGCACGCCGAGCGCAGCTGAACTCGCCGAAGCCGCGGCAGGGTTGCACGACCCCGCCCGCCACGACGTACCGTAGAACGCCATGTTGCACATCAAGCCCGGCACCGCGTGGGCTGACTTCTACGCCCGCGCTATGGCCGCCGCACCCGAGGCGTTTGACACTCAGTCGATTCGCAATCTGATTGGCGGCGAGTGGGTTGCTGGCAGTGCGGTGAAACCACACATCGTGCCCGTGGATGACACGCAGATTCCGGGTGCGCCGATGATTTCCTCAGATGAGGCGAAGAAAGCGATGTCGCTTGCCGTTAAGCACGACCGCGAGTGGTCGCTCGTGCCGCTCGACGAACGCATGCGTCGTGTGTCGAAGGCGGTCGAGTTGCTGCGCGAACATCGCGACACCATCGCCGGCTTATTGATGTGGGAAATCGGCAAGCCGTGGAAGGTTGCCTGCGACGACGTCGACCGCTGCGTCGACGGCGTGGCGTGGTACCTCACGCAGATCGAGCGGCAGATGGCCGACCGCGAACCACTGCACGGCCCGGTGTCGAACATCGCATCGTGGAACTACCCGCTCAGCGTGCTGGTGCACGCAGAGTTGGTGCAGCTCTTGGCGGGCAACGCGGTGGTCGCCAAGACGCCGTCGCAGGGAGGCTTTCATGCCCTCACCTTGTCGCACGCGTTGATGGCCCGCGCCGGGCTGCCGGCGACGCTCGTGTCAGGCAGCGGAGCAGAGCTCAGCGAAGCGCTGATCTCGACCCCCGACCTCGGTGCACTTGTTTTTGTTGGTGGTCGCACCAACGGCCGCAAGATCGCCACGCGTCTCGCCGACTTGCGCCGCCGCCACGTGCTCGAACAAGAAGGTCTCAACGCATGGGGAGTGTGGAACTTCTCGCAGTGGAGTGATCTCGCCGGCCACCTGAAGAAAGGGTTCGCCTACGCCAAGCAACGTTGCACGGCCTACCCGCGCTACGTAGTGCAGCGCCGATTGCTCCCTGAGTTTCTCGAGGCGTATTACCCAGTGGTGTCTTCGCTCAAGTTTGGCCACCCGTGCGCGGTGGAAAACGACGGTGATGCGTTGCCAGATCTCGACTTCGGCCCGGTCATTCAGCGCGCCAAGGCGGCCACGCTCGCCGCGCAGTTTGACGAAGCCATTGAAACCGGCGGCATACCTCTCTTGCATGCGCGATTATCGAACGGCAGATTCATTGACGGGCAAGACACCTCGGCATATTCTGCGCCGGCATGCGTGCTTGAGCCGCCCTCGGCGTGGTCGCTGCACCACGCTGAGCCGTTTGGGCCGCTTGACTCGATCGTCGTGGTTGACACAGAAGCCGAATTCTTGTCGGCAATGAATGTCTCCAACGGTTCACTCGTTGCATCGATTGCCACCGACGACCTTGAGTTCGCCGAGCGTGTCGGCGAAGACGTGTTGTCGTTCAAGTTAGGAATCAACAAGCCGCGTTCACGCGGTGACCGCGAAGAAGTGTTCGGCGGTCGTGGCGGTTCGTGGAAGGGTGCGTTCGTCGGCGGAGACTTGCTTGTCGATGCCGTCACCAACGGCGAGCGGCCGCTGTACGGAAACTTCCCCGACGGCTCGCGTTACCCAAAAACCTGACGCGGCGCTCAGCTGCAGCTGACGCTCTCGTAGGCCAGCGAGTTGAGGCTCGGCGTCTCAAGAATAAGCGACACGCGCGAACCATCGGCTTGCACTGGCCCGACCGTCACGTTGATCGGCGTGAGCGGCCCGAACGCACTCGGCACGGCAGCCACGTTGGCCTTGCCCGTGTCGGGGTTGACGCTCGGCAAGATTCCACCAAGACCTGGGTTCAGGGCTTGTGCGAGCACGACGGCATGACGGGCTTCGTCTTGACCGATTCCGATCGCAGCTTGACGCAACGACTTGTCACTCAGCATCGTGACCACACCTTGGTAGGTCTGCGCGGCGAGATTTTCCAACGCGTGAGCGAGCACGACGACGTCAAGGGCTGGGTTCTCGTTGTCGGTGGCGGTGATCAATTCGAGTGCCGGTGCGATGTACACCTCAGTGATGCGCGGGTTGCCGCACGTAAAGGGTGTGCCACCCAGTTTGGTGATGAGACCGTTGATTGCCTCAGCGTGACCCTTGTGGTCGTCACGCAACCGCTTGGCGATATCACCAGCGGCAGCGAACGCACCGGTGAACACACCGAGACCCAGCGCTGCGTCATAGGTATCGATGGCGTTGAACTCGAGCGATGCAGCGGTGCGCAACAACACCACGTCGTTGACTTCGACGTTGGGCAACGTCACCTTCGACGGTGCGGGTCCGACCGACACCACGTTCTCACTCTCTGGAACCTTCGCCTGCTTGCCACATGCTGCGAGCACGACGCCAGCAACACCGACACCGCCGAAACGCAGCACCTGACGACGCGAGTAGCGGTTCATCAGTTGGCGCCGGGAGTCAGAGCGGTGGCCGAGTTGACGAGGGCGTCGTTGAGCGCGCGACCCGCGACGAGGGCGAGTACCGCGGCATGACGAGCCTGCGTGGTGATGACCGATGCGATGAGTGCCGACCCGGCAGTGCCGTCAAGCGTGCCGACGAGCGTGGTGTGAGTGGCAACGAGCGTGTTCTCGAGTTCGCGCAGCGCGTCGTAGATTGCGCTCTTGTCAGTGCCCTCGAGCCGTGAACGAAACGCGTTGTACACCGCGTCTTCGCGCACGTTTGGCGCGTCTGAGCCAACGAGACCAGCCAACGCTTGTGCGGCTGCGCGGTGATGATCGTGGAACCCGACAAGCACGGCCTGTTCTTCGTCGCTGAAGGCGCTCAGCCCAGCAGCCACCGCATACAGATCGCGGGCGGCAAGTTCGGCGCCGTTGCCAAAAGCGAGCAGGGCTACATCGGCGGTGCTTGGCGGGGTGGTGGCGGAAGGATTCATCATCAGATCAATGGCGCGAGTGCCCCGCTCAGAATAGTCGGCACGAGGGAACCGCCAACGCCTAAACGTGCCGACGCTTAAAAGTCAAGGGCCGAGAGTTCGGGAATCCAGCCGCGCGCCCGGC
>Ga0214923_10006761_pt1 | contig 12745 bp, 4 predicted proteins | sample LL1510_MetaG_FD_177993 | JGI IMG/M metagenome (GOLD analysis project Ga0214923, IMG submission 177993) | Freshwater microbial communities from Lake Lanier, Atlanta, Georgia, United States - LL-1510 | ecosystem: Environmental > Aquatic > Freshwater > Lake | place: USA: Georgia | collected 2015-10-15
ACTATCAAGATTTGCTGTTGTTTCTCCATAAAGAGCATCTACATGAGTATCATATAATTTAATTTCTTGATATGGATTTGTAGTAACTAAACCAGTACCTGTGATATTTTGAGATTTTCCTTCAATATCAGGGAAAGAATAAAGATTATTTACAGTAAAATTAGAACCTTCTAATGGAGAAACAAAAGTATCTGACTGTGTAGCATAATCTCTTGCTTTATCAATATCAACATATCTTACTGAGGTGGTCTCAATTTCAAAACCACGAACATATGCTTTACCAGCATTAATTGCAGCAACAAATTTACTATCAGTACCACCTTGAGTAGAAGTATATACTCCATTATTTGAATTTGAGTTCAAGTGTTCTCTTAAACTTAATCCAAAATCTCTTACTATATAATCGCCAGATTCATCAAATGTTCTTCTTGCAAGAATATCTTGAATAAGACCATTTGCTTGCACCGATTCTACAGTACTTGAAAGATTTCCAGATTGAATTAAAAGTAATTGTACAAAATCTTTTTGATCTGGAGAATTTAAATCTCTCTTACTTAAATTAACTATTAATGAAAGTCTATGAGATCCAGGAGCAGAAAAATTTGAATATCCTTGTGCATTATCAAGTAAAGAAAAATCCTCTTCGGGAGTAATTAATTTTTCCGATACTAAAAATCCAACCTTATAAGAAGGATTATTATTATATTTTTCTAAAATAATTGTTTGAGTATCATTTCTTACCAAAGTACCATTAATAAAATAAATCCCTTCTTTTATTGTAACAGAAGAACCAAATCCTAAGGCGGAGCTTTGTACTGGCTTTACATTTCCACTAACACCAACAATTGCCGTTGGATTTCCAGGAGAACTTGCAATAATTGTTTCTCCTTCTGTAAATGTTATCTCTTTACTTGAAGTTCCACTATTTTCATATTTTACAAATAAAGTAGCAGCATCAGTATCAGTTTCTATAGTAGCATTTACTACTGTAGCTACAACTCCACTGTTATTGCCCGTCATTTTAAATCCAATATAATCAGTGATTGCAAGATTATTGGTAAATGAACTCACTTTAACATAACTATATTGCTTATCAAAAATAATTTCGCCAGGTACTACAATTGATCCTTGCTTAAAATTTGCTTTTGCAAGATTTTCAATTTGATTTTGAAGAATTGATTGTAAAGTAGTAAGTTCTCTGCTCTGAATTGAATATCCAGGTCTAAAGAGAACTCTATAAAAATTTTTTAATGAATCAAAATCATCAAAATATGGAGCTTTGTTAAGATTAGTACTCTGGGGCATATTATTAAACTATTTTTGATTTTTGATCTAAAGTATATATTAAAATTCTACAACTAATTTTACATCTTCAATTTGATCAATAGAACGAGAAACAGTTCTTCTGTTTTCAACATAAATGATATCCCCAGTATATTTTTCAATCTCTGGTCTTGAATATCCATTAGAAAAATTTAAATTAGATATTGTTAAACTATAATTAGTATCTGGAGTTTCTACAGCACCTGAAGTAGCACCAGTAATGGAATTTCCTCCAGAAAATAATTGTAAAGAACCACTCTGATTTCCAGTAGAAATATCTTCATATTTTGTTTGATACAATTTTAAAATTTTTGTTGTACTATCCCAAGAAACTACTCTTCCCTTCGCTCCAGTTACTGCTTGTGTTATGAGTTCGTCAACAGCAAAAGTTGCTGAAGTAGCAGTTGGAAATTTAATGGCAGTAAGAGCATTATATGTTGATGATGTAGCAATAACTCCTGTAGAATCTTTGGGGTCACGAAGAATACCAATTCTTCTAAAATCGTTGTCTACTGGAAATTCAAGAGTTTCATCATATTGCAATCTAGAATTAACCATAACTCTTTTTGCACCAAGTTCTTTATAAACGTTATATCCATGTCCTCCTGTTGGTGGTATAATAACTTCAAGAGATGCTCCAGACCCAGCACCAATACCAGAAATTTCAGTGGAATTTACATTAATAACTCCATAAGTATAATATTGACCTGGAGTTGTGATAGTTGCAGAAGTTACAGTACCACTATTAACAGTAATTGTAGAAACTGCTTGAATACCACCAGTTTTTCTTGTATAATCACCTCTGATGGGAACATTTGTATATGTACCATCAGTATAGCCAGATCCACCATTTTTAATCACTATGGTGTCAATAGCACCATCTACAGCGGCATTTTTAACATCAGTACCATTCGTTGGATCACCAGAAACACCTATTCCCCAATCGGCAGGAAGTGGCATATAAGATGTAGTAAGGAATTTTACAACATCATCAGTGCCAATACTATACATAAATTTCCATTTATATCCATCAGCAGTACTAAATACCGAGTTAGAAGTTCCAGTAGGAGCAACAGTTGATGCAATTCCATTTGGATTTGCAACATTAGATCCATTGTAAATGCATTTATATATTTTATAATTATTAATTACATAAAATTTAGCATTGTATAAATTAGAGGCATTTTCTGCGGCGGAGTTTGCTTTATAGTCAGCACTATAATTAGAACGATACATTGAATAAACTTGTCCCGATGTCCAATTATATCTTGGAATTACTAATCTTACATCAGTTGATTGAATTTTTTTCAATGAAATCATATCATCAAAAATTTCTCTTTCATATTTAAAATTATCAATTGGAGTTGGTGGATTGTTTTCATCTGGAGAAGCAAGATATGAATTACTATGCTGACTACCAGTTGGTTGTCCAATATATGAAGTTATGCCAGCAACAGAAGTAGTATCCCAAGTTTGAGGTCTACCAACAAAAAAATACATATTAGTTGGAGAAGCTTCTCCAAATGCTTCTTGAAACTGTTGTGCATTATGAATTCTAAACTGTTCAGAGATAAGGGCTGGCATTTTTACTAAATCTGTGGGAAATTTCTTGTGTTATTTATATTTATCATCCTCGCCAAGAGAGATTGAAATAATCTCCTTGGTTGTGAGAAGTTGCGGTTGTGGAGTTTATTCCGCGAGCACAATTTAATAATGTTACTCCAGAAATAGAAGTATATGAAATTATTTCATTTCCAAACTGAATATATCCAGACGAAGGGAATTTAGACAATGAAGTTACTCCACTAGCAATAATTGTTGTTTCTGAAGAAGTAATTGTATTAGCAAGTTTTGCTCCAAATGTAACATAACCATCTTGAGAAATATTCATAATATTTGTTTCACCAGAACCCGTAGTTCTTCCCGCTCGTGTTATAAAATCATTGATTGTAAGATTAGGAAAATAGCGAGAAAAAGTTTCAATTGTCATGCCTTGATAAAGATATGGTGCTTCGGTACTGTTCAAATTAGCATAAGGTTCTTTTGGTTCATATGTAAATTTGTTACTATCAAGATTTGCGAGAACATAAGAAAGCGCGGGAGAAGAAGGATTTTTATTAGATTCGCTTTCAATTTGAATTGTTTTTTGCATTGAAGTTGTAATTTCAGTTACAACACGAGGAAGTTCATATTGTTCATAATGATCTTTAACTACATTCAGTCCCAAAGAAACTGGTGTAGAATTACCATCATTTAAACCAGTATTGACAATTATTTCTTTAGAAATTTTTATTGGGTATTTTTGTCTAATAACTTGATATTTTTTTAAAAATAAAACATCTGGAGCTGATGTATATCCAGAACCAGGATTTGTAACAACTACATTTTGTATTTGTTTATTTTGAATTACTGCATATCCATCAGCTCCAGTTCCTGGATTATTACAAGCAGTTTTAAAAATAACAATTGGAGGAGTTTCATAATCTATACCAGGATTTAAAATATTAACTTTTGAAACTCCATAATTATAAACTGGAGGAATTTCAACAATTCCAGAAATAGAAACTGTTCCACTTATAGTTACTGTATTTCCATTTGGAATAGTAACACCAGACATTACTGCTATTCCAACAGCATTTTTACCAAATATAAATGAATTGTCTGTATAAATTGCAGCATTATATTGATAATTATCAGAATATTTAGTTACAGAAGTATCAAATGAAATTAATTCTTTTGGCGTCTCACCATCAATTTGAATTAAATCACCAGGAATAATTAAATCTTCATAGATGGAATATTTAACATAAGTTTCACATTCATTATTTGTTGATTTACCTAAATTAATAATTTTTTCAAATGGTTTACCATTCCAAATAGTAATAGTTTTTTCAAATGTTTTTCCGTAAAAATAAAGAATTTTGCATTTTTTATCAGAAATTGGAGGTTCAGTAAAAATTAATAAATTATCATAAATTGTATATGATAATTTATTATTTTGAGGAACTCCATCAAGAAGAACCACGATTTGATCAATATCTGGAATTTTTATATTTTCTTCTATATATTGTAGATTAAAAATTTTATTAGTACCATTAAACTGTGAGGATATATCATTTAAGATTTTATATTTACTAAATGTATATCCAAAAAACTGTCTTTCTTTCTCATAAACTGAACTAAAAACAATTTTATTTGGAATTACTGTTCTATCAATAGTATAACTTTCTCCATAAATTTGCAATACACCATCAATAAAAATTAAAAGATTTTCATCTGCTAAAGTAGAAATGTTTGTAGCGTCAGATTTATATAAATCAAATTTTGTTGTTGAACCATCAAAAATAATATTTTGCAATTTATATGAATATCTTTCATCATCAGATGCATTTAAGAATTTAAAGAAAGTTGAATAAAAAACAGATCCTTCTTTTGGCGGTTCAAATAATTTAATTGCGGTATTTGCATACTCAAATTCACCCTTAATTAATTTTGCATTCGTTAAATAAGAATTTGAAATTATTCCAGAGGCAACGGTAGGATTATCAAAAAGTACTTTAAAAGTATTTGCAGTGTCGACAGAATAAATTTCAAATTTATCATTAAAGTTTATATTATATCCAGAATATGTTACGCCCTCAATATGAACATATTGATCAACAGGATATGTTACTCCAGATTGAGTATATGCATAACCATGGTTGCCTACCGTAGTAATTGTTGCAACATTGTTTGTCAATGAAATTGAAGAAATATCTTTTTTTTCAATTGGTTCTTGAAAAATTTCATTGATGCAAAGAATTATAGATGTATTTTTTGTATCTGTTGGAAAATTACGGTCAGTAGATGTTAAATTAAATTGAGTTGTTGATGAATTAAAAGAATTGGAAATATCATCAATTTTAACTGCATCAATTTGATTTTCCAAAAAATTAAGGGAAGCAACACCTTCACCAACAATAGCAGATGGTGTTCTGGTATTAATTGTTTGAATTTCATATTTTTTATAATTAATGGTAGATTCTACATTAATTTTTGGTGCCTCAATTACTACAACATGATTTGTGTAATTTGTTGGTAAGAAAACACTAGAATCTGTTACTCCAGAAGTAACAAAATTTCCAGATTTTTCAATTGCAACTTCCCCAAAAAGCTTAAATCCTAATGGATGAACTGCTCTATCAATTTTTGTTTTATAATCTTTTAAAGATTTTGTACTTTTAATAACATATGAAAAATCTTGATAATAATAACTGTCAGTTATTTTTTGAGATGAAGCACTCAACTTACCAAGATCGCCATCAAAAAATCCAGATCTTTCAATATATCCAGAAATATTTCCGTATATTTTGGCATTTTTAACTTCATAAATTTTTGAAGTTGTTTGTTTAATTGTCCCAGTAATTATATCACCAACATTTATAACTCCATCAATCAACTGAACTTCTATCAAATAGGAATTGATTCCAATTTGCATAGATGATACCATTCTCAAAAAAGCACCACTAGAAGTATTAAGATATTCAAAATTTTTATAAATTTGGTTTGATAAATTTGAAATTATTAATTTGTAATTAAACAATAATTCTTTTGATAAAGTTCTGTCTATATTAAATTGACTTCCATAATTAGAAAAATTAATTGTTTTAATTTTACCAATAGAATTACTTAGAGGAAAAATTTCTGCTGCAGTATCAACAGCAATGATATTATCAGTTAAAGTATAATTTTCGCCCCCATTCACTACTTTTATAAATTTAATACTGCCATTTACTATAGTCGGAATTAAAATAGCACCAGTTCCAGTAGAACTTATAAATTTAATTATAGTATTATTTGAATATCTATTTCCACCAGAAATAACTTCAATATTATCTTGAATGCTTCCACTACTCAATGAATATTTAAATTTTGCGTCATCTAATTCTGTATGTACTAATCCTTGTACTAAAGGTAATTTTTTATAATCTGCGCCGCCGTCAATGTTTTTAATTTTTACTACATCACCAATAGCAGATTTTGAATAAGTATAATATGTTACACCACTATATGTTGTCTTTTCTGGCTGACCCAATAATGAATATTTAAATGTATTATTATTAATGACCTTAATACTATGAACATCTTCAATATAAGAATTTTTAATAGTAAAGAAAATTTTATTATTTTTAATTAAATTATTTTGCTCAAAATAATAAATTCTAGAAATTAATTGATCATTAAGAATTTCTTCACTAAATGTTATAGTTGCCCCAGGCGATCCCGCTGTTCCTGAGCGAACAGCATTTGTTATTTCATTGATATTCAAAGAATCTTCACTAAAAACTAAATTATATCCTACATTACTTGAATCGCTAATATCAAAAATATAACGAGTATTACGAATCATTTCAAATGATAGGTCTCTTATATAATAATTTCCAGTATTTGTTGGATCAATTTCCCAATAAACTTGTTTTGCTGATACCGAAGATATAGAAATTGATCTTCCCCCTGGTGGATTTGGCACAGAAGAATCCTTAATAACACTACTATTTGTTAATGTACCAGAAAAAATTCTAACCTCAATAGTAGAATTTTGTTTATTTACATTGTAAATTACACCAGAAACTCCATTTGAACTAATTGAATCTCCAACATTAATTCTATAATCAGGATTACTATCTGGAATATATAAAGAAACTTTATTTCCACTATTATGTAATCTAAGTGGTGTATTGAATTGAGATCTTATTACTGTTAATTGACTATTACTATAGTTAATTGATGTAATTTTTAAAATTTCATCATTAATTATGATATAATCATCATTTCTAAATCCAGATGATGATATTACATTTATTGTATTTTGATTAAATGAAACATCAGAATTTAAAGTAGTATTAAATACTGGTTTATTATATTTAATTGTTTGATATGGGGAAGTTCTTACTTTAAAAGTTTTAGTTGTTTGTAAATTAATTTTATTAATATTTAAATTGACAACATCGCCATCAGAAAGTAAATGAGGAACACTAGTTGTTACATATGCCTCATAAGGAATTTCAGTATTAGTATAAGTTATTGATGTTGGAAATGCAAATTGAGATAATCCACCACTTATGGTAACACCAGATGCTGTAAATCCAGATGCAACAGCATAAGTTACAGAACTTACTGTGACACCACCAATTGCTTCAACATTTGCTAATACGCCAGATCCCTCTGTATTAGTACTATCGACAAATAAATAATCATTAATTTTAAACACTTTATCACTATAAGCAATTTTATAAGAATCTACAGATCCCCTTTCTACTAATTTTACTAAAAGTTTAGCATCATATCCTTTAGATGGAGTATTATTTGTCTTAATTCTTTTTGCTTTTTCGGGAAGATTATATTCTTCTTGATTATGTGTTACTAACGTATTATTTTTAGAAGGAACTGAATTATATGTTTTTCCTAAAATATAAGGAAAAATCCCTTTTCCAAAAGAATCAACGGTAATAAAATAACAATATCTTCCCTCTGGAAAATCTGGAGTTTTGCAAAAACGTCCATTACTTGTATCAAGATCTCCCAATCCATTTACAAACTCATAATCTTCTATGAATGCCCCAAGAGGATATAAAGTTGTGCTTGGTCTATTTGATGAACTAGTAACTAATCTATAACTACCAACAATTCTTTTAATAGAACTTGAAGTATTTAAGGCATCAGAATAACCATAAGGACCATAAATTGGATTTCCATCATACGCCCAACCTATAATTGGTGAATGTGTAAATCCAGAAATAATTTCTGCATAATCTGATCCAGGACCAGTTACATTGTCATTTAAAATATTACGAAGAATTTTAGGATTAAATGCATATGCATATTCTAAACCATATGCAACATTATTACTTGGATACAAATATCCATTACCAGGATCTGTTTTCTTTATTGGAGAAATGGACCATTCTTTAGTTGTAGAATTTTGAGTATAATTTAATTTAAAAACTCTATCATAATTCCATTTTCTTGTCACAATATTTGCTTTTACACCAGCACCTTTTGATACTAATTTAACTATAATATTTGATTTTTCAGAATAATCAATACCACCACTTAATACATCAATACTCGTCACAATTCCATTGCTAATATTTGCTTTTGCAAATGCACCTTTTCCTCTTCCTGTAATATCGGTAATTACAACATTTGGAGGAATAGTATAATTATTGCCAGAATTAGTTACAGAAATAGTTTTAATTGATCCATTTAAAATATCAGTAGTATTTAAAATAGAAGCAGTTGCATCAAAACCATAAGCAATTTCCAATTCAGCATCTGAAGTATAATTACTTCCTCCACTCAAAACATCTACTGTTATAACTTTTCCATTCGCAATATTTGCATGAAAAGTGGCACCAGAAGCAGTAACATTTTTAATTCTAAAACTTGGTTGAATATTATCTTCAAAACCATATCCATTATCAGTTATATTTACTGATACTACATCACCAAAGGTTTCATAATCAAGATCTTGGCAACTAAAAGCTTCTACGCCATTAGTAAATAATCCAATTGAACGATTTCCGACTGATTGTATTTGAGTTATTTTTTGAGTTTTTAATGGAATTGTTTTTAACAGATATTGATTTCCAACATTATATCCACTATTAATAAATGGACCAATTGGATAATTTGGTAATCCAGTAGATGCAATATAAGCATAATTGTCTGTTTTATAAACAGCAGTTACTTCAGTGCTTAAATTTTTTACTCTATTATTAATTTCTGTGTTTGAACTACTTGATAAATTCCCTTCTTCATTAATTCTCCAAGTAGTAAATTGTTTTCTGACATCATTTGTCCCATCATTTAATAATTCAATTGAATCTAGATCATTATAATATGATGAGCCATCAATAATATCATAGGCGGAAATAACACCAACTAATTTCATTTTAATAATATTTTCTGCAGTTTCAATACCTGCAGAATAACCATAAAGATATTCAGTAGTTTTTACTGAAGAAAAATTAATATGCGCTACTTTTTCAGTATCATATGAACCTCTATTACAATCAAAAAATTGATTAAATGATTTGAATCTATAAGTAATAATTTCATTATCAATTTGAATTATTCCATTTCTTTCAGGAAATCCAATAGTACTATCAACTGTAATTACACTATCAGTAGAAGTTAAAGATCTTCTTAAAATTGTTTCTGATGGTACTTTAAAATTATTTCTATTTAAAATGTTTAATCTAATTTCATAGATATTTTTATTTCCAGAAGGATAATTGGTAATGTTATTAACAACAATTGTGTCAACAATTGCACTTGCTAACGATGTTCCAGATATATCAGTTTGTTTAATTTCATATCCAACGAGACCATATGGATCACCAACAATTGTTTCTATTTTAATAATATCATCAACTGTCCAATCTGAATATGAAGATTTAATTACATAATCTTTTGGAAATTTTATTGTAATTTCTTCATTAAAAAGAGAACGGAATAAAAATTGAATTGATGAATTAGTTCCTTTAGATGCATAAAAATCTTTAATATTTTTAATTAAAGTTACTAAATCTATTTCAGAATTTATTTGTGTATATGGAAATCCTTCTAGATATTGTTCCTCATAATTTTTTATAATTGAAAAGAGAAATAAATTTGATAAATTATTTACTATAGAACCTTTTGTATGGACTGCTGCAGTACTAGAAGTAACAGTTGTACCAATCTCTTTTAATTCGGTAGTGGCAGAATATCCTCTTTGACAATTTAAAAGACTATTTGTTGCGATATCTACGTTTTGATAAAAAATAATTTCATTGTCAATACTAATTATTCCATTAGTTTTTTCAAATCCATAAAGAGAGTTTAATTTAATAGTAGAAGTAGTAGAATTAATATTTTGATTGAGAATATTTGACTTAACTAAATTTGATTTAGACAAATTATCAAGATCTAAATATTCTAAAATATTATTAGAAATATCTAAAGGAGCACCTTTAATTTCCAAAGATTTATAATATTCTGCAAAGAAATTTATAAAAACAGAAAAATCTTCAGATACAAAATCTGGAAGTTGCTGTTCAATAAAATCAGAAATATTTAATCTATTAAAACTCATTTTAGTTTACGTCTTTAAATATTTGAAAATTGCTATTATCCAGAGAAAGATCAAGATATGTTTCTCTTACTGCATAAATATCAGGATTTTTTGGAGTAACTGTTATAAAGATTTCATCATTGTCATTACTTCCAGCAGTAATCTGAAGTAAATTTATGTTTACTTCACCATTAGAAAAATTAATATTACCAATATTATCTAAAAGAATTACTTTAGTTGCCGTTATCGAATCAATAGTATATATTCTAATAGTTCCATCTGATATATTATCAAAATATACATTATAATTTGGATAATTTGCAATTTTAAAAGAACTTGAAACAATATTAGTTTCATTATTACATTTTGGATCTAACTCATTTACATAACAGAGGAGATACTGAGCTTTTGTATTAAGCGCGGGAAGAAGTTTTTTTCTTAAATGTATATTAGTATTATTTGATGTAATAGAATCTTCCGAAGAATCAATAACTGTACTTAATTTACTTTTCTTTATTGATCCGCCAAATTTACTTAAAATATTTGTATTTTTATATTCAAATAAATTTTGTATACAAAGATTTTTAACTTTTTCTGAACTTAAATTTGTTAATGATGGATTATAATAAATTTTAGAATCCAAAAGTACTTCAATAATAGAAGGATCTAAAATTACGGGAGTTACTGATGCTACAGTATATTGTTTTAACTGTTCAATTATTGATTTTTTTGTTGATGTGCTTAATTTATCAGAATATTTTGGTTTAATAGCAATTTTTACTCTTCCATATTCAGGTGGAGATTCATTTTCTCCGCCATAAACAATAATATCAGCAATAGATGCATATAGTTTTTGTATAATAATTTTATAATCATCTAATGTTACTGCTCTATTTTGAGAAGAATAAAATTTTGGAGCACTATTTTTAATTTCTTGAATAGATTCAACATCATTTCCACCTTCACTTTTGGAAATTAAAGTAACACTGATGTTATTTAATTGTCTTTGGAGATTTTCGTCATAAATTTCGCCCGAAAATACAAAAGATTGCAAATTATTACCATTTTTTCCAGAAGAAACAAGATAACTTACTTCAATAATTTCACCATTTTGCAATTTTCTTCCAATAACTCCATCACCAAACAATAATTCATAACGTAAATCATCAACTTCTTGCACAAAAAATACTAAATCTGTTGCAGAAACATTTAAAATGTTTTCTGATGGTAAATATTTGATTATTTTTGTTGAATTTACATTCTCCCTAACTTTAACAACTAACGTGCTTGTGTCAATATTCTCCGTTGGAATAATAAATTTTTGATCAGGAATTGTAGTATCGACAGTAAATTTATATGTAATGTAAACACCTTCAGTTACTTTTAAATTATCAGTACCAATGATATTTGAAATGTAGCAAATATTATCAATTACTGGTGATACAATATCCTCAGAAATAGCAAATTGATAAGTATCTGATCTATTTTCTGGACTAGAAGAAATAAAACAATTTCCTTTCTTTAAAGTTAAAAATTTAGGAACATTATTTGGATTTGTAGCAGCAAGCGAAGAATAATCTACTTTTAATGTAAGATATGCGTTTGAAGAAGTTTTTGACTTTGGAGTATAACCAAGTTCTTTTGCTTTTTTTACGACATTATCTCTAAGAGAAGCAGAAGTTAAAAATGTTTCATTAACTGCCATCGTTGTATTGAAGGCAGTATAGTAAGTATTATATGCTAAAAGATCAAGAATTGAAGAAAGTGTGGACGCTTCAAAATCATAGTCAGTAAAATCCGTATTACGCCTTAAGTATTCCCTTAAAGCGATTTTAATATCTGCGTAATCTAGTGAACTGACTTGTGTGAATGCCATTTATTATACTTTTGAAGAAGATGAAAGATTCAAGTTTATGCTATTTACCTGAGGACTTGAATCTGGAATACTATATTCAATTTGAATATCATATGTATATTCATCATCATTCAAATCTACAATGATGTTGAGAATGTTAACTCTCGGTTCATAAGTATTAACTAAGTTAATAATCTGATCTTTGATCATACCAGCAGTAGCATAATCAAAAGGTTCAAATAATAAATCTGGTATTCCACTGCCAAAGCGTCCATTGAAAAACTTTTCTCCTTTTTTGAAGGAGAAAAGATTTAGTAATGCACGTTTAATAGCATTATCATTTTTTAAAAGTACAAGATCTTTAGTTAATGGGTTTTTTGAAAATGTAAAACTCAAATCTTTATAAGATCTTGACGGTTTGAGAGCCATCTGATACCAGTATTTTTATTTATTTATGGTTATTCGTGCCA
>Ga0214923_10006763_pt1 | contig 12742 bp, 18 predicted proteins | sample LL1510_MetaG_FD_177993 | JGI IMG/M metagenome (GOLD analysis project Ga0214923, IMG submission 177993) | Freshwater microbial communities from Lake Lanier, Atlanta, Georgia, United States - LL-1510 | ecosystem: Environmental > Aquatic > Freshwater > Lake | place: USA: Georgia | collected...
GTTGACAACCCCCTTGTAATGGGCCGGGAAGTTGTTCTTGGGCACGACCATGCAGCACCATTCGCACCTCACGGGCCTCATTTCACAGTCGTGTCCGTCTATGGGTTGGTACTGAATGCAGTGCATGCACCTCCTCTTCCCGTGCATCCGATCCATGTGGGCGCTCAGGTCGATCGCCGGGATCCGCTCCATGCAGTCGCCGCATGTCCGGAAGGCCCTGCAGTGCATCCTGTGCTCATCCTTTTGGATGAATGGAAACGTCTGGCTGCACACATACTCGCCGCATCGGACGGGTCGAAAGTCGCACTTTTTGAGATGATGAAAAATGTCGAGCTGCTGTCCGGTGAATGAGCAGCCGTCATTGGGGCACGGATGCATCCGCAAGTCCACCATCATGAGGGGCAGGTTGGGCATGGCAATATCCAAGACATTGCCGATAATCCTGGGCCTGGCGACAATCTCGGGGCAGAAGAGGCACTTGAGGGATTCGATCCTGCGGTGCCAGGGTGCATCGATCTGGAGGAATTGTTTGGCGCATTTGTAGCACATGACGGACTGCGGATTGCACTTCTGGGGGCAGATGAGCTGGATCGGGAGGAAGGGCGTCTCGAAGCAGATGGTGCACTCGATATTCTCCATTTATTCTCTGTCGATCAACAGACATCAATTCGTTAGTATGGAGCCCGCTCACTATAAACATTATCGGTTGTTGATACATCATTTTTTGGTGTGTCGAGCCCGCAAATCCCGTTATGGATCAATCCGAATTACAGATAGGATTTAAATTCTTGAGATGAATCTGAATTTAATTCATAGAGGGATCAGACGAACATTAGCAATCCCATGAGTGCGTTTGCCGATACTACCAGCGGTGCGTCTGTCGATACTACCAGCGGTGGGACAAGGGGCAGATGTGTCAAGTTCTCGATAAGATCGATCGATTGTTGGTAATGAAAGTCCTTGATAACGCCGGTCCCCTCGACTTGGAGTGTGATTTGAAGAGGCTCGTAGCCGTATACGAGAGGAATATTGTACTTGCCATCAATGTGAGACTCGGGGCTTTTGTTTGCACCGCTGCGTCGCTTGATGAGGACGATAAACAGCTCGGTCTCATTGTTTTCGACGGCGACCCGAATTGGGTGTAGAGCCCACCGGTAGGTATCGAGCTGTATCCGCGATGTCGCCATTATATCAGTCATTACGATAACCGCGGTGGGGATGCTCTTGGTATTGAGGGACTGGATAAAGTCGGTGGTGTATTCATAAAAATGCTTCTGACATGAGAAGGGCTGGAGTATCTGCGTGGCAATGTCCTTGTATGACTCGGATGCAGATGGAAGAATGATAACCGCTACCGAAGGGATCGAGGATGTGGATCCTTGTGTCCGTAGCTGATCATCTGTTGTAGGAGTAGGCACAAAGGCCGGCTGTGCCCCCCCCAGGGCAGGTTTGAGATCAATCATTTTGATTTGTGGAGGATCCGGATCATATCCTTCTCTGTATTTAAAGTGCCTGTGGAGCTTGTTTCGGCTCTTGATGTAATGGGTGTTGGGTGTATCATCCGTTTTAGTCTTTGTCTCCATAATGTCGCTTGGTTCTCCTGAAGTAGTATTATAATATAACCAGAAGATGCCTTTGATTCTGGAAGAATAAATTGGTGGTGATCGGGTCTCCTCCGATGCTGATTGTGTAAAGACGACGAATATCTTGCATGGTCTTCCAAGATTTTTGTGCAGCTCGGTGAGTTCTGTCGCAGAATTGTCGCTGTTCGATTGTGGGCCCGCTAGAGTAGGTGTGAACCACAGCACAAGCTTGGGCGATTTCTGCTTATATTCCTCCATCTCTTTGCTGTCATATTCTTGTGCTTGGAACGGGCCAGACACAAAGGGATCCAGGATCTCATTTGCGTATCGGGTCGCAGTTGGTAAGGGCATCCCGTGTGCAAATACGAGAATGTCGGTCGGGACGAGTTGGATCCGTCGTGGTTCGAGGATGGCTTCGTCCTCAAATACTTTTGTAATGACCTGACTCTTGAAATTCTGAATGTCTGAAGGTGGAGTATTGAGTATGTATTCAATGTCTTGGGGAGTGAGCTGAACAGGTTGGTTGGCAGGCATTTTTTTTTCTCTACTTGATATTTGCTCACAAAGAATAATTTTTTTAAAGACACAAAAATAAATTACATAGCATGTCAGACTTGAAGGGATTGCTCCCTCAATCTACTGAACTCAAGTTCACCAACTGGACCAGTCATCACATTATCATCATTGTCGGTTCATTCAGTCTGTACGGCCTGATCGTTTCATGCATCATTGCCGGGCATGTCGACAAGTTGGACAGGTGGTTCATCGCGCTGACAATCATTGCCTACATCTTTTCACTGATCTCATTCATCTACCTGATGAGTTATATCGCACTCCATCACTGGGGCATTAAGATTATCAGTCGTCATGACGTGAAGCCTAAATACATAGTATCATTCATTTGTTTGGTCTTATCGACCGTGTTTGCAATTAGTGCAGTCAGTCTGAAGAAGCACGTCAGGAGCTACGACAACGAGATCATGGGAGAACTCGTCAACACGGTGTGGTTCATGATTGTGTTCCAGATCGTTTTTGTCCTGTGCGCTCTCATCCTTGGCGGCCATCATTTCTTTGATGATGATGATGAATAAGCAGTCGCCCCATGTAATGATGCCACATAAACTGATCCGGTGTTTCTCGTATCATGCATGGATATACGAGAACTAACGACAGACCTTGTGCTCATCAACAGATGTGGAACCGCCTGGATGTGGACCTGAGGGCGCGCATATCGCAGTATCTGACGATCCGCGAGGCCGAGAATTGGTTCAGCAGCGATTGGGAGTGTCTCGGATGCGACATGACGCATCCGATCTATCGTGCACGACTCGTCAGGATGCTGGAAATGATGATCCGCGTGGTCTTGTACCACCGCGGCAACCCCTTATTCGGGATGAATCAGCATATGGACTGGGTGGAGGAATGCAAGGGCGTCATCAAGATGTTGACGACGCTCAGGTCGCGTCTCCGGATTAGTATCTACACGGACCTGCCCGGCGTGCTCAGGTTATCGGCGCCCTGAGTGAGGAGGCGGGCGACCACGAGGACATCGAACATGCAGTATGCCGGGTCGTCGTGCAGGGCCCTGAACTTCTTCTTGACAATGTCTAATCGCTCAGTGCTTATGGTCGGTTTGTCGGTATCCCACCCATCAACGGAAAGAGCGGCGGCGGCGACCACGATAGGGTTGAATCCGGTATCCAGCAGACGCCGGAGTTCGCTGTCGACAATGTCCTGATTGGCGAGCGTGCTCCTGAGCTTTTCAGGACCCGACTCGATCGCCTGCCATACACGTATGGACCACCTGTCGGTCGGAGTGAGCGCGACGCGGACGGGCGGGCCCATGCGTTCACGCCAGTTCCGTTCCATTTGTTTGGTATCATGACGAAATTTTTTTCTCCTGCGGGATCTAAGGCATAACGATACCCCGATTAATGATGAAGAAGGTAAATGGCATCATTCGGAGACCGGGCACGCAGGTGTTCAAGATCAGGCATTCATTTGGTCTGTTTGTATGGTGCGAACAGACAAGGAGGTTCTTGGTCGTTCAGAATAGGGATTCGCACGCGTTCGTGTTCTTCTTCATGATTGACAGGATCGATCAGTGGACGACGGAGCGCATGAGGGCCCTGCTTGAAGAATTCACGAGCGATGAGATCAACAGGCTCCTCTTTTTTTCTTTTGATGACATTTACAATGATCTTTACCTGAACCACGACCCGGTCGGATACCACCGTCAGGAAGTAAGGGCCAGGAGGAACTACAACACGTTCCATCGCAACGACGAATGGGTCTCCATCGCGAGAACGATAACCGGCATCGCGATCCCGTGGGAACTACCCAAGGGGCGCCTGAACCATATGACCGAGAACTCGTTGGATTGCGCCATCAGGGAGACGCGCGAGGAGACGAATATATCGCTGACCCTCGATGATCCATCCCAGAAGCCCGGTGTGGTCATTGAGCATATCAAGTACAAGAAGCACATCGGGCAGCAGGTCCACGTCCACCTCTTTGGCATCTCCGTCCGCGAAGAAGCCCCCATCGTCTACCGATGCTTCAACAAGAGGATACGCGGGGTTAGCGTCTCGGACGAGATTATGCATGCACGATGGGTGGATCTCGACGAGGCGTCGGTGCTCCTCCCCACCGGGCTGATTGAGATTGTCCGATCCCTCTACTTGGATATTATCCACGGCAACGGCCCACAACTCATGCCATGTTCGTGGACGATCGATACGACTACCATCGTATGATTTAAGAGACGGACAGAGGAAGAAAGAAAAAAATCATGGGAGATTTGCTCAAGGATTTGCCGACGGATTATATACCACCGTCGGCCGATGAAAGCGATGTTCTGAGGGTTCTCTATGATGATTCCGATGTCATGAAGCATCATAACCGACCACCGAGTGCTCCTGGTGGAGGATCGTCGCGCACACTGGCCGACGAGATCACGACGGCGGCTACGCTCGCGATCGTCTTTGCGGTGTTTGCGGGGGGTTGGTGGGACGACATTATCGGTCGGATGATCCCTCCGACCAAGGGATCGGCCGTCTCTGTGCTCATTGTCAAGTCCGTGGTGTTTATGATGGTCGCGTATATTATGCTGAACAGCGGGATCCTCGGTCGTCCGACCACCAGCAGCGGCTCATGAGGATGCAGTCGGCGACGTCGTCCTTCTTGGGGAGCGCCATGAACCAGTCCAGGCCAACAGGATCATCACCTAACCACTCGGACACCACCCGGATAGCCTCGCGCTTGCGCTGCGCATAGGTGAGGCCGTGGCCCAGGTATCTCGATTTTTGGGTCGATGGGTATTCCCGGACGACGAGATCGGGGTGGCGGTTGAGGAAGAAGGCGAGGACGTGCTGGGACATTTTGAGTGCCTTGACATTGGTCCTGTGCTTGGACTGCATCTGCTTCTCGATAATGATGTGGGGTCTGTGTTCGACAAAGATCCATTCGATCGATCGGAGGTGCGAGATCAGGTTGCGGAAGCACCCGTTAGCGCCCCTTCCCGTCAGGTCGCAGACGCTCATATAACCGACTTGTGGTTGGCCCCTGCCATCATCCCGCAGCCATGCGATTGCAAAGTTGATGGTGCCCACGTCGATCGCCACCACGCCCGTCATTTAGTGTCTCTCGGAAACAAATTTTAGATGCAGTGTCGGTTGATAAATAATTTTTTTTATTCAAGGTCAAGACGGTTTTGCATGGATGACAAACGGCAGACGGTATCCAGGGTTCATCAGATGCTGCAGAAGGCGGGCGCAAGCAGTCATAAGCAGCAGATACGCAAATTCATTCAGACGAACATAACGGTGGACGATTTGAGACGGTCGGACAGGGTGCCCATGATTGCGGGTCAGATGATCCGCACACTGCCGGGCAGACAGCCTCGTTCGGATGTGGTCAAGCGGAGATGGAGGCTGTCTCAATTATGCGCGAGCATATTTGGGAGTGTCTTTATCGCCAAGATGGCCGATGCGAGCACCGAAAATCATGGATACATTCAGCTCTATGTCGGCCTCTACCCGGATCCATCGGCAACGGTCGATGTATCCGAGATTATAAAGCGTGCAAAGAATGACGAGCCACTGACGGATGAGGATGATATATACTGGTTGGATCATTACTTTGGTCTTGTGCTGTATGCATACCTGGACATAAAATCCTCTCCACGTGATTTTTTTGCGGTCAACATGTTCTTTCTGAATTTGGAAATGCCCAAACAAGAATCCGGTTCATCGGTCTTTGAAAAGATTGATTTGTTGGCATGGGCGTTCCCATTCGAGGCCGGCATGATTGATAATGACCGGCATGCCTTTATCATACGGAATGCGGAGAATGGGAGGTATATTTCCACCAGGTCCGATATCTTTGGATTGATTACGCACCCATCCGAACAAAAATATTATCAGCGACGGTGGAAGCAGTCGAGGCCCCTGTCATCCGAATCATTCTGGTCCGCGTTCGGGACGACCGGAGTCCTCCTGTTCCCCAAATTCAGACAACAGAGACAATCCCTGCGTTCGCTCTTTGATACAATAAGTATGCAGGACATTTTCAATCTGTTTTCGGTGGTGCTCCACAACCTTCCGGTCATTCCTGAAGGCACAAAGAAGCAGCATTATCTCCGAACTACCCTTATTCATATCAGAAGACAACTATCGACGACCATGCAAGCAGCAGAATCCATCTCGCTCCGCGCCTTTCTGCTCTCTGTGAACGATGCACTCCGAGATGATGCTGTTCCCTACTCAAAAAAAGAAGAATTATCCAACATGACGGATGTTCTCCGCATCCTTCTGCTCGCCGATATCCAGAAGCTGCCTTCCGATTCCCAAATCCCAGATAACCTGAGGGAGGCCATTCGCCTGTTCCGGAGCTACGTCAACGACACCGACACGGTGGGCAAGAGTTATACACCGGTGGAGCCCCAAGAGCCCTACATCTCGGGATGACGAGCTGGCGGCGTGAGCGATGGAGGTCTTCGTACCAGAAGGCTCGGGGAAGCCGACGCCACAGCACCGACCCTCTTCTCCTCTCGCTCCTGCCGAGACGCCTCGCTCCCGGCTTGAATACACTGCACCGCACTGTCGCCTTGGATGACACCGACGCCCCAGGCCTGAACTCTTGACTTCTCGCCGTGCGCTCAGCCCCTCACTCATGCCTCTCGATGCAGCCGCCGCATGAAGAAAACTGAAATCTACCCACATACAATACATATAATACATATAATACATATACAATTACACATACAACACATATGCATACATATACATACATATACAATATCATACTGACTATTGTGTTCCATATCATGCAGGATGATGCTATCATTGCTCCCGGGTGATGTCCGTGCTCACATCTTTGGATTCGATCCGACCTTTCATCATTTCCTGCGAGATCGGGTCCTGCCGGAGATCCGGTGCTCCCGATGCCGGCGCGTTGCAACTCTCCTCGGCATTCAGGAGTCCATCGAGTTCGTCCTGCGGAACATGTTTTCGTTCTATCGCGGTGAGGAGCGGCACACGGTCATCTTTACCGATAGCATCATCACCGTGTGCCACGAGAAGAGCGGGACCGTTGAGAATATCAGGGTAGATGCGAGCACCATTCGAAGATAGACGACTCATCCTTGTCGGCGTCGGTCTGAATGAAGAGCCTGTCGTCATACCAATGATCATGGGCCTCTTTGCAGAACTCGCGGAATGTTATCTTGGCGACTCGTCTTCGTTCACGCTCCATCTCCCTTCTGCTCCCGAAGTAGTGTGCGGCGTAATTATCCAATTCGGCGGTCAGCTTATCGACGGCCTCCTTCTTTGCCCTCTTCCACTCTGTCCACATTGCCCTGCGTGTGCCGATCCTCGCCTCACAGAACACCCAATACTCTCCCTCCACCGCAAGCTTTTCTTCGGCCACCGCAAACTCGATATGGGAATACTCCGGTGTGCACTCCATGACGTCCGATATGTATATGCCCCTATCAAAACACAAATGGATCATATTGTTTTCGTATGTCAATGACGAGAGGTGCCTCAGCGCGGCATCATGCCTCGATTGGATCCTCGATGGGATGAAGGCGAGGATGTGCCATATGATGTCCTCCGGAAGGGCCCCCCACATTTTTTATTATTCGACCCGATAATAAAAATGCCCAAGACCCTGGTGTTGTATGCGTATTATCACACGCCGTCGACTTATACCAACATGCTCTTCTTCATGAAGAACGGCATCGTGCCCGGCGTCGACTACATCATGATCCTCAACGGGGACGGATGGGAGCCCTCGATCCCATTGAGCGGGGTATCCGTCGTGCGCCGGCCGAACACCGGTTTTGATTTCGGTGCGTACGGGAGTGTGTTAACACCAGAGCTTGTCGAGCGGTACGATTATTTTGTCTGCATGAACGCATCCGTCATTGGACCCCTGTGGTCGTCTTCCGACCACCCCGCCGATTGGACGACCGTCTTTACGAGCATGCTCTCGGATGATGTCGCCCTTGTGGGCACGTCGATCGTCTGCCTCCCGGAGAGCGATGCGGGGGGCCCAGGGCCGAGGGTGGAGGGCTTTATTTGGTGCACGGACAGGAGGGGCATGCGTCTCCTCATGGCGAGCCCGTGCGTCTTTTCGGAGCACAGGACCAAGACGGATGCCATACTGAGGGGGGAGTACGAAATCTCCAAGATTATGCTCTCCCATGGCCTCAACCTCGGGTGTCTCCTGGGGAGATACAAGGGCATCGACTGGCGGCTGCCCGAGAATCATCGCATGAATGGGTGCATCCACCCATCACGCCTCGGCTCGTATTTCGGGGGAACCATCGATCCCTATGAGGTCGTCTTTCACAAGTGGAGGTGGCACGGCCTCCCCAATGTCCTTTACGATGAGGTTATCCTCCCCCACATCCGTGCAACGAACCGGGAGCAGTATGTAGGCCCCACCTTTGATCCATCCGCTTACAGATCCCGATACCCCGATCTCGCCGCACTGAATGATGAGCAGGCCCGTGAGCACTTCTGGACGCTCGGATTCCTGGAGGGGAGGACAACACTCCAATGAATCCAAAGGTGCTCACGAATCTTCCGAGTCAATCAGTTCAATCACATCATACACATGCAGAGTAAATATAATGAGGGCTGCCACACATATCGCTTGGAGAATGACTGTTGTCCAAAGCAGCCCGTGCACCGCATCACTCAGTCGCGTTTCTTCCGCTTCTGATGGTCTTATTGATAGGGCGATGATGCCCAGTGCACATGCAATGATCGCCACGACAATCCAAATGAAAAGATGGATACTAGATCTCCTCTCATCCTCTACGAAAACTGAATACAAAACTATATAAGCGTTGAGCACAATGATTAATGAGCAGGTCGCTTCTGTCAGGATGAGGTAGGCACTCTTCCCCGGTCGAGGGACCGTGGTGTGGAGGATAGCCGTGGTAATGACCCCTGCGATTCCCATGATGATGGATAGTGGGATGAGGATAAAAAATGATAAAATCATAAAATACCCTGCAAAATTTTTTGCAAAAACCACGAAATCCTCCCAGGACATTTTTCATTCATTCAATATTTTTTTTGAAACAAAAAGGTCGCAACGACCATCGTTGGGTAGAATACCCTGTTATGGATCCTGATCGTCATATTGTTGCATTTCGTTGCGGGTGTGTTCGGGGAATGTGTCCAGGAACTCGACCATGGATATCTGTCCGCTCGGCTTATCAATGGGATTGGTTATGTTGACATTGAGAGCAGAGAGTCGTCTGATGAGTGCATCGTGATCGCTAATGACGAGCAGGCGGCGGCTCAGGGGGTGCCTCTCGATGCTTTTGTGGACGGGGAAGTGTGGGTGGCGTCTCAGAAAAATCATTTCGGTGGACTGATCGCCGTAGGACCACATCCCGAAGTGGCAGCAGAGGCAGTGGAGCAGCGACAGGACCCGGTAATCATTATGACCCGGACGGGGGTTGATGAATTCATACCGATGATTGTCGGGTGGCATCGTTATCGTCGTGTGCGCCCTATCCCGTCTGGTCAGGATAAGAGAGAAGCGGTCAAAGTGGATCTCGAGGTGATCGCTCATCGGGTTTTGTGTGAGGATGTAGGCGTATACCGTGGTGAACCACTCACACCAGGTCTTGGTTCGTGGCGGGATGAACCCAATAATGTGCCTGACAATGGTTTGAGGAGCGTTCCTCTTGAAGAGCATCTGGTTGTGCACCCTCTCCATCGTGTCTTTACTCTCGTTTTAAAAAATAATCGATCCTGTCGGAACGAGACGAGATCTCCTTTGTGCGGATTTAATTCAACTTGATCCATTCTCCAAATCTTTTCCACCACACAGGGTCGGAACCGCTTTAAAGCAATGACCAAAATGATTTAAAGACATGATATGTCTTTAAGCCGTCTTGTCAATAAACTGTAGATGATTTCGACCCTGCTAGGAGAATGATTGACCATTAGGGATCCTTCCTTGTGAATTCAGGCAGGATGTCGTTTTTTTTTTTTGAGGCACATCATTCGCGGCGTGATTGTTTATGAGAGACACATGATGGGCAGCGTGTGTCTGCTGTCTTGAGCTTCAGCAGGAATGCGCGAGCGGGCATGATGCTGTGTTGTCCGCAATGGATGCATTGATGCTCAATATGATATTGCGAATCCTCCATGACCACAACGCCATCAATATCCATGATGCCGGCTTCATCATCATAACCAAAAGATCGAATGTCCAGCTCGTCATTATCAGGAGAACGGATGCTGACAATATAATCCATAATCTCCATACGACAATCAACGAGCGTTTTCATTTTAAAAAATTCCAGTTGCCGAGATGATGCATTCATTTTTTTTTGAACGCTCAAATCTGACCATGGTGATGATCAAGACGAATCGTCGTCGTCGTCCTCCTTGTCTGGAAAAAAATCGTCTTCTTCCTCCTGGTCAAAGATTCTGCAGATGACGGAGTAGGGGATCTGGGCCCTGCACACGGGGCATGTGCGGCACGCCCCGTGCTCCATCCTGTTCATGCAGGTCTTGTGGAACATGTGGCCGCAAGGCAGGGTGAACCGGAAGACGGTCTCGTGGCAGATGGCGCATATGGTCGGCTCCATCTTCTTGTAGTGAACATACTCGACAAAGAACTCGCACGACCGGCAGATCCTGCTCCCATGAGCGCCAACATCGCCGCATTCAACGCACGCGGAGTTGTCCTCGAGGAAGGAGAACGCCCAGGTCTTGGCCTCCTTATGGGTTGGGAAGCGGGTTGATGTGTGCTTCTGTGTCAGGACCGAGTTATTGCACCTCGTCCATACGATGGTCGTGTGATCATCCTCGATGCGCACAGCCTCGATGGCCATGTTTTCGCCTCGGAAGATCGAATCGCGAGTGTTCCATTCCATTATTTATTATGTCATGCCCCTATATCCTTAATCAATCCGATTCGTTGATACCCGGCGTTCAGCAATTAATAATATTTCCATATCATATACATTTAAAATGCTGATCTTCAAAGCATGTATAGCTTATTGAATTTTATTTTATCAAAGAAATCCTTCTCTAGGTTCCACCTCGGATATTTCTTTTTCTTTGAATTATCCTTGATTTGCCCACGAGATAAACTGTTTGGTCTATCTATTTGTTCCGCTCCTGAAACACCTTAATATGTTCAGAATATTGTTATTATTTTTGAAAAAAAAAATTTGACGTTTTAATCAAAGGTGTAAAACATGGGAATGAATTTCTCCTGGCTGATCCTTATCCCTCTGATATTAGTCCACCTGATCTTTTGGGCAGTAAAAATGGCTCTCCTATATGGCTTGAACATGGCAAGAGACATCACGCCACCGTCATCTGATAATGCTCAGGAAAAATTCAAGGATAAGAAGGATCGTGTTTCTGGTTTCGTCTTAAATTTTATCGATATAATGGGCGGGATCCTGTTCTTCTTCGTCCCGTGTATCGGCCTGAGCACTTCCCTGATCAATCGCTCCATGCGGATCATGGACAAGAAGGCTTCACGCGCCATCAGAATAGCCTCCATAACGCAGCTCGTGGTGGTGCTGTGCTTACCCTTATTTCTGAGTTTAAAAAAAATCCTATTGTTGAATTTTTATACTGAAGGATCAGACTCGACATTCCTTTATTATGAGATGATAGGAACAGCCTTGACATTCCTGGTTTTGGTCTCCGTCAACATCCTCCAGGTGTGGGCCATCACCATGATACCCACTACGATAAAGGAAGCCAGACTGTTGAGATCCCTCCTCATAGGCAGCAGCATATCGGGCTTGCTGGCATGCTGGTGGTGGATCATACATTTACAATTAGGAGCACTTATTATACTACTGCCTATGGACGCCTACATATTCGGGCATGAACATGTCGTTTCCGATAATTTTTTTGAGGAATGGAAATTTTTTATTAATCGGAACAGGGTTGGGTTGTAACCAACTTTAGCCCGATTTAAGGATGTGATCGTGTCATTAAGCCGTATTAAAGTTTGGTGGGGGTTGGTTTCAACCCTGGATCGGAACCGCTCTTAAGCAATCACCAAAATGATTTAACAAAAAAACATGTCCTTAAGCCGTCCTGTCAATAAACTGTAGATGGTTTCAACCCTGGTTGGAACCGCTTTAAAGCAATGACCTAAATGATTTAAAGACATATCACGTCTTTAAGCCGTCTTATCAATAATATGTAGATGGTTTCAACCCTGATTCCAACGGAAATTTTTAATAATGCATTCTGATGGAGGATATCTTCATAAGGAATTACCCTGGATGTTAGAGTATAAAGGAAGACCCTCCTCCGATTCCTTCAACCTGTATCCAAATGAATCCTTGAGTTAGGTCTTCATTTAGGTCAAAACAAAAATAAATTTCATACCCTGATGAAATTTAATTCGAGACATTAAACAAATGGACAGGTGCACGCACAAGTTTTCACTCAACACATCCATACAGAGCACGGTGTGCAAGCCGATACCAACCGTCTTTCCGAGGACGCTCGTCATTATGATCTGCCACCCCGATTCGGCCTACCGGGTCGACACCTCGTTCTGCACGATAACGAACCTCATGTCCTCCTTCTCGGGGACAGGCGTCAGGCCCACGATATGGGTTGTGGTTTCGGAGGGCGCCAAGTATGCCG
>Ga0214923_10006764_pt1 | contig 12742 bp, 5 predicted proteins | sample LL1510_MetaG_FD_177993 | JGI IMG/M metagenome (GOLD analysis project Ga0214923, IMG submission 177993) | Freshwater microbial communities from Lake Lanier, Atlanta, Georgia, United States - LL-1510 | ecosystem: Environmental > Aquatic > Freshwater > Lake | place: USA: Georgia | collected 2015-10-15
CAATTTCAAGACTAATATAGTCAATCATAGCATGACCTATACCATTAACCCATGATGTGTCTCCTGTTGGTGGCGCTCCACGGCTTTGGGGCAACATCGGGAGTGAGACTTCAAGTATAAGGGTGTTTAAAAGATCGCCCTTTCGGGGAATAGTTGCGACAAATATTTTCCCGAAATCGGCCGAACCTTCAAAGTCAATACGACAACTCTCAACGGCAAAATTAGTATGTCTTCTATAAACCTGTTTAAAAAATGTTGTTTGTGGATTACCTGTTAAATAAATATCCTGTCGCCCGGTTGCTACTAATTGTAAAAGCCCTCCACCAAGCATCCCTATATTTTGAAAGGAACCTTTATTTATATATATACCGCAAACATAATGGAGCATGAATCTGGATTGTGCGTAAAAATATTATGATAGCATTATTATAGTCTCCCCAAATAGGGGGAAATGGCTGTCTTTCAGCGCATGGATGTAAATACATTAAAATTAAGGAACTTAATTTTTAAAAATCCTGATGAATCACCTATTCCGGCAAATTATCAACTAATATCTAAAGGTGACGGAAATACGGTTTGGGTTCCCAGCGTAAATATGTCAGATTTCAAATTACTAAGTAATACGGTTGATACATTTAAAGACACAATATTTAATCCAGAAGCAATTTATGAAAAAATTCATAAACCGGCACTTTCCACAGCAATTTCAAATTTCAATGTAGATTTATGTACAAATAATGTAACAACACGAATTCTGGCTACAGATAGCGTATTGTTCAACAAAACAACTTTAGAAGACCGGGTTTTACAACCACTTATTCCACGAATTAATGAAATTATTAATTCTGGCCAAAGTACAATGGTTACATATATAGATTCACAGTTAGATGACGTAAAACAAACCATCATGAAACAACGCTTACAATCGTCCAATAATTCAATCCAAACTATGGTTCATACATATCTACAAAGTGCCGATTCAGTTTTAGACACAAAATTTAGTAATTTTCTTCTTTCAGAAAAAAGCGTAAATCAAATAGATGGCGCAATTTCAAGGTATTTTAAATCTTCAGACTCAACACAAAATTTAAATACACTTGTCACAAACCATTTACAATCCTCAGATACAATTCATAATTTAAATACCATTGTAACAAACCATTTACAATCCTCAGATACAATTCATAATTTAAATACATGTGTGAAGAATTATTTTAATTCATCTGACTCTATTCAAAATTTAGACAACAGCGTTACAAATTATTTTAATTCATCGGAAAATTCATTGATTAAACCTCTAGAAAAAGCGGTAAATAACATATTCAGTTCGGATTCTATAATAGAAACTTTATTCAGAGCCGATAATATTAATACTGCGTTTAAAACGGCTCTTAACGAAATCATCAGTTCTGACTCAATTTTGGAAAATGTGCTACAGTCCGAATTTGTAACAGAATCACTCATTTCCAATATAGAAACAATTTTGAGTTCCGATTCAATTATGCAGGCTATGGCAATTTATACGGAAACAACCGTCGGCAATTTATCAACATCCCATGGACTGGCAATTGCCCCCCTTTTAAATCTCACAAATCAGCAACAAACAAACTATGATATTTCCAATAATCTAAGCACACTGAATGCCTTTTCAACAACCCAAACAAGCACTAATAATTTCTTTGTTGATAATTTCAGCACAATGACAAAAACAGGTCTAACATCAAAATTGTATCAAACATTCATAGAATTGGAGGCCTATTCTGCCGCTATTGTGGAATCGTCTATAACAAATGTGTATCGTGGTTATTCAACGGTAATTGCGAGTCAAATGGCCGAATTTGACTCACTCTATGGTAATTTATTATTATCAAACGTAGAATCTACTTTAGCGTTTCTTGGACCACCATTACAAGAGACTCTAACAGGACTACAGTCATCTTTATATTCTACAATTAATACAAATATAAGCACATTGTTACTAAAACAATACGTTGACCCAAGCACAATATATGTAGATTCAGAATATAATTTATCAACTATTACAAATGGCACAAGTATTACTGGACTGAGTTCGTTTTCGGCATCAATTATAGATTTGGATTTGCGAACAAGTGATAATTTCTATGTTAATTTATCAGATATTGGGCAAAATGTTTTTTATGGATTGACATACACGGCAGACGATACAGTAAAAAATCGCAATATAACGTTGGAAGTTGATTTGCTATCCACCTATAGGAACAATTACGCCACACTTGATACCGGAAATTTAGCACAAATGTTGTCCAAATCAACAATTTACGCACCTACACAAATTAATTCCAATAATTTGCTAATTTCCTCCTTTATAGGAAAATATGTTCTAGACATGCGTTTTATGAATAATATCTTACATATTAAAAATGTATATACATACCCGTATATTTATAGTAATTTAACTTTTGCAAATAGAAATATAACATTTACTCAGAATGTGAAACCAAGTTCTAATCCAAATGCAAATATATTTATGTATTCTGGCTCAAAATTCGATGTAACTTGGACCACAAACGATCTACATATTCCTGTTGGCGTTCGTTATAGCGGAATAGACAATGTTACAAATAATAGAGTTGTATGCTGGGACGGGCCATATTCATCGGCCAATCTAAGTACAACCTTGACATTAAAATCAAATGCCGAATATGTGACATATGATACAATACAACTGATGTTGTATCCACCAGCAGGAGCATATGTCAATCCATTAGAAAGCAACATACAAACTCCAGGACAGATATTTGATAGTATTTCACTGGATCAAAGCGTAGCAGTAGTTAAACCTGGATTAAATACATCATTGTACATTTATAATCCTGGCACAATTAGTAGTTTTTTGAATATTGCGAATTTATCTGTATATACTACAGATGGAATAGATTTGGCAAAAACAAATAGTATAGCAACTGCCACTGTCACTTCTTCACAGCCTTTTCAAAACGATTCGATCAATTGGGGGCCACAAAATGTTACTGACAGTAATCCAAATACAGGTTTTAGAGGCGGATTTGATTTGGCCACTGGAACGGATCCAGAGGCCTATTTTGGATTGGATATTGTACCCTTATTACCAAACAATAACTCATTTATTTCATCTATAGTGATTAAGGGTTCAAATAGCCCAAGTCTTTCTTTGAATGGTATGAAAATGCGAATAACTAACACCATGGGAAGTTTAGTAATTAGCAGTTTAACCACTCTAAACGGAGACGCAATACAATCTTTTGGCTATTCATAAATACGCAAACCAGATTGGTAAACTCTATCAATAATCTGAGTTGTTTTTTACAAAATTTTATATATTGTAAAAACCAAGTCAGATTACTCTTGTAAACAATATTTTCTATTTCTTTCCAATATCACCAACAGGCTGTTTTCCATATTTGTCCTCATACTCTTTTTCAGTTAAAACGGCACTTTGACTCAACTTATCCTGCTTTTCTCTTTCGGCAATTATGGAGGCCAATTTATCCTCCATTTCTTTAGCACTTCCACTATCTATTTTTACAAAGCCAGAACCCATTTTAAGATTTGTATTAATACGACAGCCGCTCATTTATAGAAGAATTTGATAAATTACAATCATATTTAACGCAAACACAGTGTAAAACCCATTTAAGCATAAATACCATTTTATATATTAAAATGTATTCGGTTAATCCAAAAACCGGAAAGCCGATTCAGATATTGAAAACAGAGACTGTTCTAACAAGAACAAAAAGAACTCTTGTATGGCACAGCCCCACATTTCAGGGAGACCACAGCAAGTGGCAACGTGTCTCCGTTATTGTAACGGACCATGAATCCTTAAAAACCATTCATAATCCACAAATAGTTTATATCGCTCCCACTATAAATGATAAAGCATGCGATGTCTGGGGTGAATGGTTAATTAGAAATGCAAATAATGCGCTTATTATAACCGACAATGAAACATTGACCAGATTGCGATTCAAGCAGGAGTACAGCAGTTCGCTCCTTTTAACAAACGAAGTCGCAACACGATATTCCTATTTGGAGCCCTTAGCGGATTCGGCGCCAACCGAACAATGGGTATTAAAAATCGCACAACTCATGCGTTTTCATGTGTTAATTACACATACACCAATGGAGAATTTTCCCAATAATCCATATACCGGAACAATCCAGTGTATAGAGAAAACCGCCAATCCTGAATCTGTATTGCCACAAATATATCTGATTCAACAGTATTTTGTACCCGAAAAGACAAAGCGAATGAAGGAAATACGAAATACGCTGAAACAAAATATTGATTGTAAATCCATAGATAAAATTATATTATTGAATGAAAAGATCTATTCAGAAATACCCCAAACAGATAAAATAGAGCAGGTTGTAATCGGAGCAAGGCTCACGTATTATGATGTGTTTAAATATGCAAAAGACAATTTGCCAAAAAACTCCTTTGTAGTATTTTCCAATTCGGATATTTATCTTGATGAAACAATTAACAACATATATAATTTGGATATGGATAAGAAGTTTTTATCGTTGCTACGCTACGATACATTTTCCAATGGCGACCCACCCAAATTATTCGGCCCACGTGCAGATTCTCAAGATACCTGGGTATTTAAGACCGATTCCATTGATTTTGAGCCAAGTTTGGATGAGTTAGGTTTTAATTTTGGAATTCCTGGTTGCGATAATGTTATCAATATAATAATGTTTAAAAAGCGGTTTGTAGTATCAAACCCCGCCCTAACAATTAAAACATATCATAATCAGGAAAGTCAAATACGAACATATAATCGGGCTGATATAATTGACAAACCAATGTTTTTATATGTATCGCCCACCGCTATTCAAGACTACAATCCATTAAATAATTTTAATGATGTCAAAGACAAATCATGGACCAAGACATCAAATACATCTTTTTCATGTAAAATCAAATATGTAAATAAAGATGACAGCAAAGCCTTATTGGCAAATCTTAGTATGAAGCCTGAATATAACTATAGTTTGGATTCAGACAATTTATATAATTCTCAAATTGGCCCTGAAGAAAACGATTTGTATATTTTGAACGACCCCAAATTTGTAGTACCAAGTGGTATTATTAGCGATTTTAAAAATCTGTATTTGGGCAAGAACGATATATGGAAACATGAATGGACAAACGCAAAGACATCGGTCTTAACAGCAACGGTGTCCGTGCCATCAATCTGTGCCGTTCATTATCCAAATACATTAACGCCCCAAAGTTGGTTTTCATACTACCTTAGCGAATGTCTGGCTATTTACAACCATACAAAATCCAATCCAGTATGTTTTATTCATCCTGCTCCTGAAGTAGAGATTTTGGCTAGAATGTTGGACATAATGCAAAAGAAGTCAATGACATTTATACAGCACAATCCAGACATTCAGTTTTATTCAAATAAGGTATATTTGCTGAGTCCAAAAAAAAGTGCAAAGCCATCTTTAGAAAATATAAGTCGTTTAAGAGAGTTAGTTCCTCATATACCTACGACACAACCACATGTGGTACTTATTTCAGACTCCAAACATGAACTAGTAAATGATGGTTTAGTAACAAAACTGGTAGAACTATTTAATGACTGGAATATTACAATTTTAACAAATAACAGTCCTTACGAAAAACGCTTTAAGAGTCTCATGAAAGCAGATTTACTAATTGGTCCATCTAAATCAGAATGGGGCGCATTGGACTGGATGTGGTTAATGAAAACGGGTTCAACAGTGGTGGAATTAATGGAACAAGTACAGCCAATGGGCGACCATATTCATTTGGCCGGTGCCAGTAATATAAATTATGTATTGTTGCCTATAAAACCAGAGCCAGTTCTTACACAAACACAGAATTTGATTAACAGTGTAAAATTGGTCTTAAAAGAGCAAATATCAGTAGAGACAGTACAGACAGTACAGACAGTAAAGACAGAAGATAAGCCAATAATAACATTCCCAACCGGTTCGGCTCTTATAGGATTTCACCATCACACTGGAGACACATTTCGTGAAATGGTCGATATATGGAAGGAGCGAAACTATTGTATTGTTGAACCCAGTGAAACGGCCTCTTATGTCTGGTGGGGAAAAGTCGGCGATACTTTGTTGTACGACAGACCAACAATGCGTTGGTTAAACAACACTTCATATAAACTGGCTCTATTTGGTAATTCTATGCCTGAAAATCCCGCACCAAATCAACAACCCTGGTCTTTTTGGCCACGATCCCCCAAACAGGTAGAGTTATTTGCTAAACGCACACCATTAAAATATTCAGAGCGAACTTACAGTTCCATATTTATAGGAAAAATAGAAAATGGGGTTCAAATGGCAAATAGGACAAGGGCTGACTGGAAATCTGTAATAGAGAAGTTTTATATGCCAGTAGATTCAACGGGAGGCCCCTATAAATATTCACAGGAAGAGTATTTGACAATGTTATGTCAATCACGATTTGGTCTTTGTTTGCCAGGTTACGGTCCCAAATGTAATCGTGAAATAGAGTATTTTGCTACAGGAACCGTGCCAATTATAACACCTGGTGTTGATATGGTAAATTATTCAGTGCCACCGGTTAAAGGCATCCATTATTTCTCAGTGGAAAAACCGGACCAAATACCAGAAATAATTAATAACACGACACCTGAAAAATGGGAAGAAATGTCACAACAGTGTCGTTTATGGTGGAAAACATACGCCTCTGCAGAAGGTATGTTTAACCTGACTAAGTCTTTGGCAGAGTCTGTTTAGAAGTAGAAAACCCGAAAAAAGCCACAAATCCACTATCTTTTCCAGCAGAACCCTTCAAAAATTGAGCCGTGTTTTTACCCATAGATAAAAGTACCAATCTACTGGATACACACTCTGACTTCTATGAATTCAGAGTGTGCATATTAAGCACACTACGCGCGTAGCTCAGTTGGTAGAGCGTGGGCCTTTTAAGCCCACAGTCGCGGGTTCAAGCCCCGCCGTGCGTGCAACTACTTATGAATATGTATTACATATTGATAAGTAAAACTAGGGTGTCCGAGTGGTTAAGGAGGCAGGCTTAAGATCTGCTGCAGCAATGCGCATGGGTTCGATCCCCATCCCTAGTATAACTTTTATTGCCTTTATATTAAGGGTAATAAAACCCCACTTTGTGGGGCTAGTTCCGATATAGTCTAACGGTTAGGATACGGGGCTTTCAATCCCATGGTCCGGGTTCGATTCCCGGTATCGGAATATTATATTTTTCAACACTGTTTATGTATTAGTAATACATAAATAGTGTTACTTTTTTTTAGTGCGTTTATTTTACAAAATAAAAATGGATCGCTTATTTGAACCATTTTATCTAGAATAAAAATAATACCACACGTTTATTGGGTTAACCTTCTATATCTGTGCTGATTTTTAAAAATCAGCAAAAAAACATATTTTTGTATTATAGAGATGAATGAGGAAGATACTTCAAATTTAACCGTTTCACCGGTTCAAGATATGTTGGAATCAGAGCAACCAATAGATATGATGGAATCGGAACTGCCAGTAGAATCGGAACTGCCTGTGGAATCGGAACTGCCTGTGGAATCGGAACTGCCTGTGGAATCGGAACTGCCAGTAGAATCGGAAATGCCAGTAGAATCGGAAATGCCAGTAGAATCGGAAATGCCAGTAGAATCGGAACTGCATGTGGAATCGGAAATGCCTGTAGAATCCGAAGTGCCAGTAGAATCGGAACTACCAGTAGATATACCAAATTCCCAAACTGACATTTCCGCCAATGAAGACAGTATATGGAAAGGGCGCGTTATAAATGAAAATATTGCACCAGCGCCTATTTTTTCAGAAATAGTCCCCCCGACAACGGTTGATTATACTACTATTGACGACAGTAATAAATATTCAATAGATTTCCTATTTAGTCCCGAAGTAAATTCTTTAACAAAATGGACAGATACTGAAAAACAAATTTACTATTCAAATGCTCATGTCAAGACATATATTGGATTTGATGTGCGAAACAACATTATTAAATTTTGGGTAGGTGGTCTCCAAAATTACAGTGATACATTTAATCAGATTTTTAATGGTTCTGAAACGAATTTTATGATTGATTACGGCTATGGCGAAAACCATCTTAGTTTAGAGGGTGACTACTACACAACAACTTGCGATTTACAGAATTATATTATTCCAGAAACTGGTGTACATGGAATTAACATTTCGGAATTTGAAATTAATACAATATTAAATACAGTAGTAATTAAATTATTTGTAAATAATGAGGTTGAAAATATATTAATAAGGAAACAAACGACAAATACTTTGCCAGAAGAGTCGGTTCCACCAACATCTGCCGATTACACCGCAATAGACAATGCTAATAAATATAGCAGTAATTTACAATTCACCCCTTATTTTTTGGATTTAACTAATATAACCGATGTAAAAGCGAATGTCGGTGTGTATTTTGCGTTTGACGCCTCAAATAATTATGTCAAATTTTGGGTGTCAGGAATTCAGAAATACGAACACATGATCAATGAATTACAAATGGCACCAGTTGAAAATTACACATTAGACTTTGGGTCTGGTGAAAAACTCCTTCGACGTGATGGAAATTATTATACGACCATATATGATCTAACTACGAACCCTGCCCCTTTACATATTACCGAATTAATTGTTAGTGCAGAAACAAATACCATAATAAATCCGCTGTTTAATATGAATATGCCCCCAATCGTATTAGCAAATAATCAAACTGTTGTAGGACCGACATTTTCAGAAATAACTCCTCCAAAATCAGCAAATTATGCGATTCTAGATATCAATAATAAATATTCCATTGATTTTAATTTCAGTCCATATTTTCTAAATTTAACAAAGTGGTCAGATGAACAAGCCCAAGAGTATTATTCAAATGCTCATGTTAAAGTGTATTTCGGTCTAGATACTTTAAATAATTGTGTAAAATTCTTTGTTGTGGGTCTTACAAACTATGAGAATACATTTAAAAGTGTAAAGACCCCTGCTTTAGAAAACTTTTCTTTGGACTTTGGTTATGGTAATCAACAATTAATATTTAAAGATGGATATTACAGAGCATTATACGATTTAAGCGACCACAAAATAAGTGGCACCGACAAATACGCCATTACTATTTCAGACTTTTACATTAATTCAAATATAAATACCATATCATATGTTCTGTTCCAGAATAATAATATAGGAGACATCACAATACAAAATCCTCCAGCAAAACAAACGATCGACACTATCGTGGCTCCTATATATTCGGAAATAGTAGCACCAAAATCATCTAACTACACCAGTTTATCAGATAAAAACAAGTATTCTGCAGATTTAGTATTTAGTCAGTATTTGTTAGATTTAACACACTGGGGTGAAGATGAAATACAACACTATTATTCGTACGCACACGTGAAAGTGTATTTTGGTCTTGATGAGAAAAACAACACTGTTAAATTCTGGGTTGCCGGTCTTAAAAATTATGAGGGTACATTTAATAGTGTGGAAACAAGTCCAATAGAAGGCTATACATTAGATTACGGTTACGGTAATAAGACGCTCATATTAGAAGGAGATTATTATACTACAACATGTGATTTAAACAATCATAAATTATCTGATAAAGAACAATATGCAATTACAATTTCAGAAATTTCAATTAATGCTGAATTAAATACAATGGTGTTCCAATTATTTGTAAATAATAGTATTGGGGACATTTTATTAGAGAATCCCCCAACAACAGAAATAGTAGTATTTCCTATTAAAGAAGCAGATTATATGGTAAAATTAAAATTCAGCCCATATGTCGTATCTTTAACAAATTGGACTGATATAAGCGCACAAGTTGTGATGTATTTAGACCATGATATTTCAAATAATTTTATTAAATTTTTTGTCGGCGGTATTCAAAATTACGAAGCAACATTCAATAGTTTAAATTCACTCAATATAGAAGATTATAACATCGATTATGGATATGGGGATCATGTACTTACCTTAGAAGGAGATTATTATACATCAAAATGTAATTTAGAGAATTATACAGATTCTGAAGTCGTAATTTCATCTATCGAAATTAGTGCAACAGTAAATTCTGTAAGCGAACCCTTGTACATAAATCGACCTTTTCAACCTATTAAAATTACTGAAGCAAATACTGAAGCAAATACTGAAGCAAATACAGAATCAAATACAGAAGCAAATACTGAAGCAAATACAGAATCAAATACAGAAGCAAATACAGAAGCAAATACAGAAGCACATACAGAAGCAAATACAGAAGCAAATAGTAAATGGTCTGGAAAATTAGAGTTCAGCCAAGAAGTATTATCTGAGACAAATTGGGATGATGCAGAAACTGAGGTAAATATAAATATTGAAATTGAAGAAAGACAGACTGTTAAATTTGAAATTACAGGTATAGAAAATTACACAGACCTTCTCAATCATATTTATAAAACTACAATAACAAGTTATAATTTAACTTGTGAGGGTGAGACAAAAGTCTTAGAATTAGCAAATGGTACTTATAGTGTAAGATTTAATTTAGAGGATTTTTCATCGGATATTTCATCTGTGCAAATTACTGCAGAAATACATACAGTAATACTGCCACTGTTTGTGTGTAATTCTATTAAATTAGATAATATCGCAATTATGAATGGACCAGACCATACGGATCATACTGGGCCAATAGATAATACGGACACTGGACCAACAGGTGACACAGACGATACAGATCATACTGGACCAACAGGTGACACAGACGATACAGACCATACTGGACCAACAGGTCACACTGGACCATCAGGGCCAACCAACACCACCGTAATAGAAACAAATAATTCTGCCAATCCCCCAACCTCTTCAATCGTATTACCACCTTTAACCCCGGATTATTTAAATATGACAAATACCAACAAATATTCCGCTGATTTTTCCTATAGTAGTGATATGATTCAACTTACAAACTGGACACAAGTTCAACAAAATAACTATTACACAAATTCACAGGTGAAAGTCTATTTTGGTGTAAATCCATCGGACAATAATATCATTTTCTGGGTTGCCGGATTAACAAATTATCAACCAACATTTGACACAATTTTCCGTTCATCAATCACAAATTTTACAATAGATTATGGATTTGGCAAAAAGGACCTTGTTTTCCAGAACGGCTTCCATGTCTATGTTTGTGATTTGAAGCAACAAGGAAATATAAGCACCGGATTTTCTAAAGGAGTTGAATACGATTTAACTATAAGCACAATAAATATTGGAGCAAAATCCGGTTCAAATAACACCACATTATTTATAAATCAACCAATGGGCGATGCGGTTTTAGTAAGTTGCTTATTAGAAGGCACCATTGTTAAGACCCCGAACGGCTGGACACCTATAGAAAAACTCAAAACGGGCGATTATGTTACAAATCAGAATGGTTTGGCTGTTAGAATTAAGCGTATGACGAAAAGCCGTAACGAATATAACTCTAAAACAAATTCAAACGCAATGGTGTACAGAGTACCGGCAGGACAAATGGGTTGTACAACGGAATTATATGTTTCAAAACATCACAAAATTCAACAGCCCGATGGAACACTTTTGAAAGCACATAAATTAAATTTGGAAATGGCTACGCAAAAACAGATTTGTGATAGATTTGGAAGATATGTATTATATAACTTACAGGTAGAAAATCATAGAGAAAACCATTTACAAGTAAATGGCAATTGTATTGTTGAAAGTTGGAACGGAATCAACGAAATTCGTACGAAGGAAATACGGATATATAAGAACAAACAACGGGTTTCCGGATTTTGAATTTAGAGCATAGACAACATGTTTTAAGATTCGTATTTTATATTGTAATTATATTAAAAATAAAATTGTTTATTTTAACCGTTAATCCTATAAAATAACGGTTAAAATTTATTTTATAGAAATGTGTAATATATAGATGGAGTCTTTGAACTCTACAAATAATAAAACAATAGGTATTACTGGACCAACTGGTAATATTGGACCAACTGGTAATATTGGACCAACTAGTAATACTGGACCAACTGGAATAACAGGCCGTACTGGACCAATTGGGCCAACCGCAACTACAGCGGGAAAAGCAACACCCTTAGCAACTACTACAACAGCAAAACCCACCCCATCAGCAACTACTACAACAGCAAAACCCACCCCATCAGCAACTACTACAACAGCAAAACCCACCCCATCGGCAACTACTACAACCGCAAAACCCACCCCATCAGCAACTACTACAACAGCAAAACCCACCCCCTCAGCAACTACAACAACCAATATTATAACAAATACGAATTTGAAAACAACATATATATACGGAACAGCAGCAACAGGAGGAAGTACAATATATTCAAATACTGCATCAACCAACGCATTAAGTCCATGGGTCCCAATTAATGCAGACCCATTTCCAAACGGCACAACCTTTGCCATAGCAGGAGCCAGTAATAGAACCATCGTCGCAGTTGGTTATAGTTCCACAAATTGTTTAAGATATACTATTGCGCCAAGTAATACGACAAATTGGGTCTGGTTCACACCAGTACTAACAGGTAGCACTTTACCACCATTTAACGGCGGCCAAGGAAACGGCGTGACATTTTACACTGCATCTGGTACAAACACACTAGGATACGTGGCGTGTGGT
>Ga0214923_10006765_pt1 | contig 12737 bp, 8 predicted proteins | sample LL1510_MetaG_FD_177993 | JGI IMG/M metagenome (GOLD analysis project Ga0214923, IMG submission 177993) | Freshwater microbial communities from Lake Lanier, Atlanta, Georgia, United States - LL-1510 | ecosystem: Environmental > Aquatic > Freshwater > Lake | place: USA: Georgia | collected 2015-10-15
AGCCTCCAACGGATTTGTTAACCGAGCAAATGTTGTTGTTACGACCCTATTCGCTTTATATACGTTGCCTTACCAAGCCTCATTTGTTTGCGGGCAAAGTTCATGCCTTGCTTTTCAGGGATTGGGGTTCAAGGGTCAAAGGAAGGGATTGGTATGATTTGGAATGGTTTGTTCAAAGAAATGTTAAATTACAAACACAACAAGTGGGTCACCGCGCCCTCAAGAGCGGCGATTGGGGTTCTTCAAGCATGAGCATGGACGAAATTCGAGATCTTTTGATGCGCAAGGCGGATACGTTGGCAATGGATCGCGTGATCGAAGATGTCATTCGTTTTGTGAAAGACCCCTCTCGTTTTCAAATTTGGTCCGCCGATTATTTCAAACAACTGATTCAAAAAATCGAACCCGTTGAGTAGTCGCCCGGTTAAAGTATTGTTGGTAGGATTTGGGCGGATGGGTCAGCAGCATGCCCGTTTGCTTGGGCGACTCAACGGCTCGGTTCGCCTGGTAGGGATTGTGGACCCCTACGCAGATTTGACCATGATGGGGCAGGAATTCTCGGGCGTTCCCTTCTACCTGTCCTGCAAGGATTGGAAAACGTCAGGGAATTCGGCGGATTTGATGCTGATTGCCAGCCCCAATGCCTGGCACCCCACCCATCTGGGTTATGCGCTGGATATGCGCATGCCGGCTTTGGTCGAGAAACCGCTCTGCAACCGCACCGAAATCGCAGATGCTTTGATCGAGCGTTCGGAAGCCGAGGGGATACCGTGTTGGGTCATGATGCAGGCTCGTTGGAATCCTACCCTCCGCCACCTCAAGGAATTGGTGGACGGCGGGGAATTGGGTGAATTGCTCCATATCGATATTCAATGTTATTGGAACAGGGACCAAGGGTATTACCGCCCCGGCGGATGGCAAGGCCATGCTGAATTGGACGGGGGCACCCTCTACACCCAGTTTTCGCATGTGGTGGATGCGGTGCAATGGATCTTTGGCCCATGGGCGGAGGTGCAGGCCCGTTTGCACAACCGGACCCATGCCTCCATGCACCAATTGGACGATGGGGGTTGCTTGACCTTCACGGTAGACGGGGGATTGCGGGCCGACGGTACCCCTGCCGAACCTGCCCTAGGCAGCATGGTGTACAGCACCTCGGCTTACGGTGGTAACTTGGACCAATCCATCACGGTGCTGGGCTCCCTGGGCGCTGTTCGGATCAGCGGGCAATACATGAACCAATTCTACTGGTACAAGGTCCAAGGTCGGGACAAGCCGCCCATACTCCCCACCGCGGGGCCGGATGAACATCGCCTGGCCCTGTGGCGGCAAGTCATCGCCACCCTTCAATTCGGTAAGGGCACGCAGGGTTTGGTGGGCCTCCGCGAGGCCCGCTCGGTGATCGCCTTGATCGAGGATCTGTACGCCAACGCCCAGCGAGGGGCCCATACGATGACCCATCTGGAATCAGCCAAGGACTATACGCCTCCAACCCTTCCCAAGCTAACGCATTGATGAGCGCGACCATGGATTATCGTCGCAAAGACGAATACTACTTCACCAACACCCGTCGAGATATCCAAGGGTTGTTGCCTGCTCGGTCATTGTCCGATGAAAGGATTCGCGTTTTGGAATTGGGCTGTGGGGACGGGGCCACCTTGCATTGGCTCAAGCAGTCCGGTTATGCGGACGAGACCTGGGGCATCGAATTGCGGGATGACATGGCGCAGCGGGCTGCGGAGAAGGTGGACCGTGTTTGGTCCGGGGATGCGTTGACACGCCTTGCGGAAATTCCATCGGGTTCGCTCCAAGGTATTCTGTGTTTGGATGTCTTGGAGCATCTGCAAGATCCCTGGGCGGTGGTCGATACCCTGGCCGATAAATTGGTTCCTGGGGGATGGATCATCGCGAGCATTCCCAACCTGCGCAGGCTTCCGGTGTTATGGAACCTGGGAGTCCGGGGGCGATTTGAATATGCCGATCGCGGGATCATGGACCGCACCCACCTGCGCTTCTTCACCCGAAGCACCGCCGTTTCGTTGATGCACCGCAAGCCTATGAAGGTGGACCTTGTGACCGAAACACCCCATGCCCCCGGGTCCTTCTCGGCCTGGTGGAACCGATTCACGATGGGCCTGGCCCGCGATTTGGTGGCGGAACAATTCCTGGTGCGAGCCGTGAAATCCGGAACATTGGGCGTAGTGAAATCCGGAACATTGGGCGTTATAGCCTTGATAGGGATGGTGTTATGCGGTTATACCCGTCCGGCCCAAGCCCAGAGCATGCCGGTTGGGACCCCCTATTGGGAGGATGCCTTGCGACGCAGCCAATTGATGGGGGAATTAGATAGTAATATTTCGTTCATGATTCGTCCGGTAGACCCGAATTTGCTTGCTGGGGCTACAGGGGTATGGGGGTACGATTCTTTAACGGATCCGATACAACCCCTTCGCGATCTCAACTTTGCGAAGAAATTTTCTCTAGGTCGTTGGAATCTTCCCCTCAAATTGCAAACGATGCCCCTCTTGATGCAATCCAGATTCAATGAGCATCATCCTTACGGTTGGTCGGATGGACCTATGGTTCCTGCCAAAGGCTTGCAAACCTATCTCAGCGCAGGGGTGTATGTCCGCTTGGGTCCATTGGAGGTGCAGTACAGACCCGAATGGGTCGCGGCACGTAACGAGGATTTCAGCACACCGCAGTTTCGTGAAAACAGCATTGACAACCCGGAGAGAATGGGGACCCAACCCTATCGTCGGTATCATATTGGACAGTCCTATGCGAAACTTAGGTTTGGGCCTATTTCTGCGGGATGGTCCAACGAAAATATCTGGTGGGGGCCTGGAACCAAAAACGCTCTTTTGTTAAGCAACAACGCGCCCGGTTTTTCACATGGTACGTTGCACACCAATCGTCCGTTGAAAACTCCTTTGGGGACCTTCGAAGGGCAAATGGTCTTTGGGAATTTGCAATTTTCAGGCTTCTATCCCTACGGCATCAATCCTGTGGTCAATATCGGATCATCCGCTCAATTAACCCCACTGCTCAAACCGGATTCCCTCCGTGGAACAGGGACACACAGCTACATGAACGCGATGCAATTGGTTTGGCAACCACGGTGGTTACCCGGATTGTTCTTGGGGGTGAACCGAGGCATTCAAGTCCGAGGATATCCCGATGGTTTCAGCGACTACCTGAATATTCTCTACATTGACGCTTTGGGTGCAGCAACTACGGAATCAGAGCGTAACAAGCTGAATCGTAACCAAATCGTCTCGCTTAACATGAGGTATTTGTTCAGGCAGGCGAACGCTGAATTTTATGCGGAGTTCGCCAGGGATGATCATTGGTACGATATGGAGGATTTGATAACGAGACCTTTGGCAACCTCTGCGTGGTTGGGTGGGTTTAGAAAATTCTACCCGATGCCTGGCAGAAGGGCTCGTATGCAGGTCTTTGCTGAAGCAACGGTGATACAGGCGCCTATGGATAATTATATGCAACCCGACTTAACCACAGTTTCGTTCTATCAACATGCAAACGGGGTAGGGTGGACCCACCGGGGTGAGGTGTTGGGGGCAGGTATTGGACCAGGCTCCAACATGACCACCTTGGGAATGGAATATACCCGCGGTCGAAGCGGTTTGGGTTTGCAGTGGGAAAGGGTGGTATACAACGAAGACATGTATTATACCATACGTTCAGGGGGGCCTGTGCTTCCCGGATTTCCGAATCCTTGGTTCAGAGATATTTCCAAACATTTTGTGGATTGGGGCGTTCAGTTGAACTTCTTTCACGGGATGGATCGTTGGATGCTTACCGGAAAATATAATTTGTTAAGAACCTATAATTTTCAATACCGGTATGCCCCTGATGGGGTTCAGGGGCCCTTCCGTTTTCCGGGCATCAATGTATGGTCCCACAATGCAGAATTCTCGTTCTGCTACCGGTTTTGAGGCATAGCATCAAGGCGAGTATTGTCTTCATCCCTTCTTATCTTCGCCATGCCACCGCCTCCACCTTCGGATTCCAACCATGATTTCTCCTTCGCCTTATCTCTCAGGGACTCCCAAGCGGATCTTGGATTGGGCGTTGGCGCTGGTTTTGTTTGTGCCCCTGCATGCGATCCTCTTCATTGCGATGGCATGGATGTGGCTACGGGGTGATCGCCTCCTATTCTATACCCAGCAACGCATAGGCCTCCACGGGAGGCCTTTTGTTTTGTATAAATTGCGAACGCTTCGTGCTGATTTTGATGACACCATGGGCGCGGTTCACGAGTACAGCGATATAACCGTGACGGGGCATTTGCTTCGCAAATGGAGGATAGACGAGTTACCTCAATATTGGAATATTCTGCGCGGTGAAATGAGTTGGGTAGGGCCCAGGCCGGAGGTTCCCGTGGTGTATCATCGTTGCTGTACGATGAATCCAGACTTTGCGGAGCGTCAACAAGCCCTTCCCGGAATTACCGGTCTTTCGCAATGGAAGAATCCGGATTATACGGCGGAGCAGAGCCTGCTCAAACTCCAAGATGATTTGGATTATGTTCGCAATGCGGGATTGGCCATGGATCTGCGTATTCTTTTGCAAACCCTGAGGGCGTTGATCTGAGGTCTTCGGATTAATAGTCGCGGTAACGATTTTCGATTAAAGTTCGAAGGCCCAAGCGAAACCATAGAGATTGGTACCCGTAGCCGGGTAGGCCCCAAGGGTCCGGGACATTCCCCGTCATATTACGATCCACACGTCGATCACGGTACAGTGCACTGCATTCCAAGCGCAGCAAGGTAGGCGGATAAAGGACGTACGAAGCCGTGATTTCACTTTGGAACAGGGGAACAAGCACACCGGTGCCTAGGGGATAATCTGCATTGCGATCTACCCCTAACCAATAATTAAGGTTAATATTGTTACCAAGATTGACGTGCAACGAATCCGAACGACCTTGGAGGGCATAGGTGGTTTGCCATCCTGCATGCCACCGTCCCCTAAAGATCTGGAAATGAGCCAAAATCTCTCTAAAATTGGCACCAAGGGGATGGGCAAGCGCAGATTGCTGATGCCCGTAGTTGGTCGCAGTGGACCAGTGGGAATACATGAACGGCCGGGCATGGTTGGTTTCGATAAGCCAACGGACGCCTTTCCAACCCCAAGGATCCCAACCCCGAATGCCCAGCTGGTAAGCGTATTTGTTGGTCCAGGCACGGCTTAACCTGAAAAAATCTCCCATATACAATTCATCCAAAATCAATTGCCCATACAATTGCGCCTGGCTTCCAACTTTGTAACCCAAGTTCAATCCAATCAAGGCATTGCCATACGAGCCGGAATGGTTCTGGGAGGGAATCCAGAACAGCAACGGCTGGGCAAAAGACCAGTTCATGCCCCTGGAGCCCAGACTGTCTCTTCCGGGCCATAACACCGCCTGAAACAGACCCAGCTGGAGACGCCGATTCAAATTCCAGTCCAAGTACCCCATGGCAGCATATTTTTGGGCGAATCCAGGGTTGTATTGCGGCCCCGAAACCGGCCCGCTTACCCGTGGTGAACCGTAGTCCAGCATTTGGCTCACATAATATTGGTATTGCCAAGGACCCCATTGAGCCTGCAGGCGCAGATGGGGGTAGGAGGGGGAGCAATCGGAAAGCAACATGGATCGGTAGCCATGGCCAATGAAATTTTTGCCTTGTCCTGCCTGAATGTTCAACCACGGTTTGGGTTCCCATCGTATCAAGGCTTGGGCGGTGTACAAATCCCACTGAGCATTGTTTGCAAGCTTTCGGGTAAAACCCAGACCGGGCATGACCTCGACAGGACCTGCGTCACGGATTTGATCTTCAATAAAATCAGGCAATCCGGGGTAATTATGAAGGGCGAGCGAGCTTTGGAAATGAAGGGCTTGTGTCCATTGTCCGGCGATTTGTACGCCACGAACATTTTCCATGGTACCTTCTAGGTTAAGGCCTGGACCGCCGAAATTCTCGGCCCCAGCCCCTAATTCAATCAGCGGCTCGACCCTCAAGCGCTTTTCTGCATTTGGACTGCCGTTCCAAGCCCATAGGGGGCGCTGTTGACGTCCATAAGGAAGGTTCCAATGGCCATAGGGGCCGGTTTGGAGGAGGGTGCTGTCCCGGCTCGTGCGCAAGAAAAAAGGCTTGACCGAGGCATGCATCGAATTCCCAAGACCAAGGACCTGAGGCCAAAGCGCGGCTTCGCGTTCATAGACCATGCTTTGAATCTGAAGGTCATCCCAGCGATACCAACGGGTCAAAGAATCGGAGGCATCCTGGGCAACAACGCCCACTGCTCCACCAAGAAGCAGCAGGGCCATGCTCCATTTGGGCGGGCGGATTCGGATAAACATCGGGTAAATCTAAACTGACTTGGATTGATTTCAACTGTTGAATGTGCGTGTGTTGGCTACGGGTGGACCACGACGTCCCGGACGGCTATGATCGATTGGGCTGCCCGTATAGGCATCAGCGCAGGGAGATTACGGCTTATCGAAAACAAACCCGGAGCTCCAGAGGGTATTGCCGGTGATAACCGTGCTTTGGAGTTTTCGGGGTATTCCATTGCATTGGAAATGTTCGAAGGGGAGGGGCCTTTTGTGATTTGCAACGATACTTTGCTAAGGGTGCACTGGTCGCAGGGTTGGGCTCGGCTTATCGCCTTGTGGTTGTATGAAAACGTGGGAAATACCAGGGTGGAGATATGGGGGGATATACGCCAAGAAGAAATCGTCTGGGAGGAGAAGCCCGCCATTTACCTTGCGTCATGGTTGTGGGTATTGCCCAACAGGGCCTCGCTCGATGCGTTCAAGCAGCTCTTGGATCGTGTGGTGAATCAGCCTTTGGGGGAACCCTCGGCCCCTTATTTGGATTACTACAAGAACTGGCTAGGCAAGCCTTGGTGGGCTGGCGGTTGGTACGGGTCACCCAACGAAGCGGAACTAAGCCGCAAGTTGAAGTCCATTCGTATGGAGCACGCCTTGTCCTTGGAAATTCATCGCCATTATCCGGAAGCGATGTTCAGCCTCGGATGGAATTACCCTTACTTGTACCGAGCAATTCGCTTGGTGGATCGGTTTCTTGCCCGCTACCACGCCATGAAACGAGCGTTCTTCCGACTCTAAAATGAAGGACTTCATCGCCTTCCTCTATCGTGGTTTGCAACACCTTCTGAGGGGTTTGATTTTCCTGCCACAAGTGGTTCCACTGGCACTGCCAGCCAAACCGGGCATTTTCCCTTGGGCATTGTTATGGTCTTTGCACAAGGAAAACCGAATCAAACCGTGGATGGGCGTCTTCCTTGTTTACATAACCATCAACGCTCTGGTGGCCTATGTGATGGGTTCAAGTCCTGGCTTGGCAGATACCCTTAGGTCCTATGTTGCGGTGTTGAATGCAGTTCTTGCATTTGGGGCTACGGCATTTCTTGCACCCGCCAAGGCTCGCGCGCTCGCCAAGACCGCCATGGTGATTCTGGGCCTATGCTTGGTGGTGGCGGGTTTGCAATATGGGGCGATCATGCCCTACAGGATTACCGAAATTCTGCAGGCCTGGATACCTCATTTCAAAGGTGGAAGCTGGGGAGGTGAACGCGGTGTGGCATCCTTGTTCACGGAACCTGCCTTTGCGGGCTCGGTCTTGCAATTGCTGTCCGCTTTTGCCTTCTGGAAATACCGGCTGGAATTGGGGAGATGGAAAATCGTTTTTTTGATCTTCCTCGGTTTATTGCAGGTCATGGTCATCAAGTCTTTCGTGGGAGTGATGCTGTTCGGGGTATGGATTGTTTGCTGGGCTGCTATGCAGAACTTGCCCAGAGCTCTGGGGGCCTTGCTTCTGTTGGCGATGGCATTGTTAGTATTTATCAAAATGGAGTACAGGCCCAGGGCCATGCAACTCCTTTACGAGGTTTGGCTTACGGGAAATTTCAGAGAGGCGGGTGAACTTCTTGTGTTCCAAAGCGGTTTCCGATGGACGGGGTGGTTGGCGGCGATGCGTTACGGATTGGAACATCCTTGGGGGTGTGGATTAGGGGCTTGGAGGGAGGCGAGCCTGCAAGCCCTGTCCGCGAACGGTTTGAATGTGTGGCCTTTGCATTTGGCTTATCAATTTTACGGAGGTGACCATTTGGGATTTCGCCCTACCTCGTTCGTATCAGGGCTGATGTTGGAGACTGGCTGGACGGGACTTGCTTTGTTGGGCGTCGCTATGACGGGTTTCCTGCGCAACATCTGGAAAGATGGGGAAGCGCATGCCAGAGCTTTGTTGATTTTGTGTGTTACGGTTTTGATTTTGGTGGGGCATTTGGGGGATCCTGTTCCTTGGCTGGTCTTGGGCATGCTGTACCAGGGGTTGAAGAAGGAAACATCGCTTTCGTCGGAGCTTACATCTGACCCCGTTCATCAAGAGGGCGAAAGGATTAGCATCGTGATGCCTGCTTATCATAGTGAAGCGACACTGCCGGAAGCGATCGAAGGGGTTTTGAATCAATCGTACCCTCATTGGGAGCTCTTGTTGATCTTGGATGGGTCTTTACGCTGCGGACCGAAGGGCAGTTCCGCAGACAAGGGAGATTTTTTGAAGGTTTGGCAAGAACATTATCCAGACCCCAGAATTCGCTGGATTCACTCGACCAAAAACCGTGGGCTAGTTCGTTCAAGAAATTTGGGCATACGCCTTTCGCGAGGTTCGTGGGTTGCATTCTGCGACGCAGATGATGTTTGGCTTCCGAACAAATTACACAGACAATTTTCGGTCGCACGATCCAACGGGGGCACCTTGTGGTTCACGGGCTTTGATTATCGACGTGATGAGGCGGGATCCGCTTCGCCCCGCTTCAAAAAAGCTATGTTACCAGCCCGTCCTTGGCCTGGTCTCCTTGCTTACACCAATTTTGTGGGATTAAGCTCTGCTGTATTTCGCAGGGAAGCAGGGCATCTGCCTTATTTCCATGAGGCGGTTGAGGGAATTATTCACGAGGATTACGGATTTTGGCTTCGATACATGAGGGATTTCAAGCCGGTACTTTCCTTTGCGCCGGAATCCCTGGTGCAAATCCGACTGCGACAAGATTCTCGTTCTTCCAACAAAATCCAGGCGATACGATCCCACTCCTATTGGCTATGGAATCATCATTCGAACAGCACGTGGCGGCGCTTACGCTGGCTGCTCGGAATGCTAGGGTATGCAAGTTGGGCCTTGTACAAAAGTTCAGGAACGTGGAGAAAGGTTCCAATTTCTTCGACTGCTTCGACTTCATGATATTTCCATAAAGTCCCTATGAACATCCAAGATTGGCCGTCGGATTGGGCTGTACTGTTGGTTGCCTTCGAACCAAATTCCACCCAGATCATGGAATGGAAAAGCATGGTCGAGCGAGGTGTACCCTTGTGGATTTGGAACAACAGCCCGCAAGGGAAGGATGGCCAGGCCGCGAGGGAGCTCTGGCACGATTTTCCACAAGACCGTATGTTGGGTACTCTTGACCATGGGGGCTTGGGCCAAGCCTTGCCTTTGGCCTGGGCCGCCTTGCATGCTCGTGGCTTTGGTCGTGCATTGTACTTGGATCAAGATGCCGTTTGGTCAATCCGGACCCTGGAATGGATAGGAGCCTATTGGACCCAATTAGGGGAACGAGCTATGAATTATCCCTGGGTTCAGTTTAGGGGCAAGTCCACGGAATACCAATCAATTCTCAAAGTGTCAGACCATGACCAAGGGGAAGGGACCCTGCAAGTACCGGATATGGATCGGGGCGGAAGCTCCATCGCGATGCCCACACCTTCTCGCTTGGTGATGACCAACGGGGTCTGGGTAGATATACCCCGAAGTTCTGCATTGGCAGGTGCCTTCGTCCCCTTCCATCAAGATGCGCTCGACTATCAATGGTGTTGGGAGTGGTTCCAGCGAGGTGTTCAAGTGGCATGGGTTTCGGGTTGCCCGGATTTGCATCATCCTCTGTGGGTGCCGGGCAGGGAATTGGTTTTTATGGGAAGAAAATGGCGATTCAAAGACAGCCCTACCGCCAGACGCCAAGCCTTTTTGCGTAACCTGAGCCTACTCGCCCGGGATGCATTCGTCAAGGGGCAAGGGGCTTGGGCTTGGACTATGGTCCGAAACCTATTAAGCGACAGGGTGTACGCGGTTTTGTTTGGGATTTTGTCCAAATTTTGTGCCGTGAGTTCCATAGCAGAACGGTAACTTTGACCATCATGGCAGGCAAAAGCCCTAATTCTTTGATTTGGTTCATCTTGCTCGGCACGGCTCTTGGCGGTTTATGGGCTTGGAAGTCCAAGGGACCTCGCTACGAAGCCCAAACGATTTTCTCGGTTCAAGACCGGGATGCGAGCACCGTGCGAGATCTCTTGCTGCATTTTGGCAAAGACATTAGCGAGGCTCATCCCTTGAATATTTTTCAAGGAGAAAGCCTGATATCTTTGTTTCGCTTGCGTTCGGTCGTGGACAAGGCTTTGCAAGATTCGGTTAGCTTGCGTTCAGGGCAAAGGCTGACTTTGGGGAATTATTTTGCGGACCAAGAGGAGGAAGCATACCGCCATGTCGTGGAAGATGCTATTGAGGTTCTCCGCCCGGATATGCACTTGGCCTACCTTCATTTGCGATGCCGTGATTCCGAGCCCGAGGTTTGCCTTGTTCTATCCAAGGCCCTCGTTCGGGAGGTGGAAGCGTACTACGCTCAACACAATTCTGAACAAATTATGGACGCTAAGCATCAATTGGTAACACAACGTGATTCCGTATTGAATCGATTGGATAACAGAGACTCTAGCCCGGGCAAAAGAGACTCTGGCCTGGGCAACATGGAGGCAAGCACGGATCCCGCCCACCAAGCCGCATGGATGGCTTTGGTGCAGGCCTTGAATCTCAAAATTATTGAGGCCGATGCGGCCTTGGAGCGTCAGAAATCGCTCATTTGGTTGGTGGAAACTCCTCGTTTACCGCTAAGCATTGCAGGTTCCCCTTGGTGGCAACCGGTGTTGGCAGGTGCAGCGCTCGGTCTTGTTGCCGGGCTGTATTACCTGCATGGCCGTTCCATAGAACTGGACGCCTAAAATTCCCTTTTTTTATTTTTTCAATAGTCTGTCCTGAGGGCTCTGGCCTGGGCTATGCGCATCAATGCGCACTCAGCCAATCGGGACCGCGTCCTAGGTCCACCACCAAGGGGACGAGGAGCCGGGCGGCGCCGGTCATTTCGCGGCGGACCAAATCGGCGAGGACGGCTTCTTCGCCGGGGGCCTGGTCCAGCACCAATTCGTCGTGAACCTGTAACAACAATTTGGATTGAAGGCCTTGGTCACGCAGGCCTTGGTCCAATTTGATCATCGCCACCTTGATGAGGTCGGCGGCCGAACCTTGAATCGGCGCATTGATCGCGTTGCGCTCCGCAAAGGCCCGTACGGCCGCGTTGTTGGATTGCAAATCGCGTAGGTAACGACGGCGACCCATCAGGGTTTCGGCATAGCCTTTGGAACGAGCTTCCGCAACACATTCCTGCATATAGGCCTGGACGCCGTGGTAAATCCCAAAGTATTGTTTGATCAGGTCGGCCGCTTCGCCCCGACCCACCCCCAAGCGCTGGCTCAACCCAAAGGCGGAAATCCCGTAGATAATCCCAAAATTGACCATTTTGGCTTTGCGACGCATATCAGGGGTCACCCGATCAGGAGGGATGCGGTACACTCGGGCCGCGGTCGCGGCATGAATATCCAAGCCCGACCCAAAATCCTCCAGCATTTGGGGATCGCGGCTCATATGGGCCATGAGGCGCAATTCGATTTGAGAATAATCCGCCGATAACAAAACCCAACCTTCCTCTTCCCTGGCCACAAAGGCTTTGCGAATTTCACGGCCTTTGGGGGTTCGGATGGGGATGTTTTGGAGGTTGGGGTTTTGGCTGCTGAGGCGACCGGTGGCCGTCACATGTTGATGATACGACGTATGAATCCGTCCACTCCAGGGCCGAATCAATTCGGGCAGGGCTTCGGCGTACGTGGAGCGTAGCTTGAGAGCTTCGCGGTATTCCAGCACCTGGGCCACGATGGGGGATTGAAATTCCAAAGCGCTGAGCACTTCTTCGTCGGTTTTGTATTGACCGGTTTTGGTTTTCTTGGCTTTGGGATCCAGGCGTAGTTTTTCGAAAAGAATTTCACCCAGCTGTTTGGGGGAGGCAATGTTAAAAGGCTGGCCAGCGAGTTGATGGATGGATTTTTCGAGGCGTTGCAGATCCGCTTCCAGCGAGGCCGAAAATTCCCGTAGGACTTTGGTATCCAATCGAATACCTTCCCGCTCCATCGCGGCGAGGACAGGGACCAAGCGGCAGTCCACGTCAACAAACAAATCTTTTTGCCCTAACTTTTCGATTTCGGGCTCCAAAACCGCATACAACAAGCGGGTGATATCGGCGTCTTCGGCGGCATAAACGGCAAGCACCTCGTTGGGAACATCCCGCATGTTTTTTTGAGGTGTTTTCTGACCCTTGGTTTCTTTGATCCCGATTAAATCTTCGATGGGAATGGGCCGGTAATGTAGGTATTGTTCGGATAACACATCCAAACCATGCTTGCCGTCCGGATCCAGCAGGTAATGGGCCAGCATCGTATCCCGCAGGGAACCTTGGGGGTACAGTCCGTAACCGGCCAGGACCTGCAGGTCAAATTTGAGGTTGTGTCCGATCAGCGTTCGAGTCGGGTCGCAGATCAAGGGCCA
>Ga0214923_10006767_pt1 | contig 12735 bp, 9 predicted proteins | sample LL1510_MetaG_FD_177993 | JGI IMG/M metagenome (GOLD analysis project Ga0214923, IMG submission 177993) | Freshwater microbial communities from Lake Lanier, Atlanta, Georgia, United States - LL-1510 | ecosystem: Environmental > Aquatic > Freshwater > Lake | place: USA: Georgia | collected 2015-10-15
TAAATGCATTTGATGAAAAAATCGATGTGCAATAGGGGCGATTAAAACGCCAATATTAGTAATGAATACTACGCCACTAAATAAGGCGTAAAAAGAAGAAAATATTTTACCCCAAAAAGTTTCAATAGTAACCACGGGCCCCATACCTCCTAAAATCATGGAGGCATTATGCAATGAATCAATCCAACTCATGGGCCCTAAATATTTATATCCAATAATACCGATTGCCAAACAAAATGATAAGATGAGAACTGTCCATAAAAAGTTGGTAAGAACTCTTTTGTAAAAAATATTTTTTTCGGCAAGTGGCTCACTCTTGTGTTCATAAACTGTCCTGAACAATTGAGGTCGTTTGGCATGCATCATAGTAAATCCTGTTTCATGTAAAATTAGCAGAAAAACCTTGTTGTTACTGACTTTAGTTCCGTTTTTATCAGTTTTTTAAGACATAATTACTGAATTAAAAGGGTGGAAGCAAATTTGAGGTAAACAGGGTGTACTAAAACCATTTTGTATGAATCTAAATCAATATACCATTAAGGCGCAAGAAGCGATTCAATCGGCTCAGCAGTTGGCTTATAATAACCAACATGCTGTCATTGATACCGCTCATTTATTGAAAGCTATATTATTAGAAAAGGATAGTCCTACTGAATTTTTATTGAAAAAAAATAATGTCAATCCGGCTTTCCTTTTACAAAAAACAGAAGAGCAAATCAAAGGATTAGCGAAACAAACTACAGGCGAACCAGCTGGCAATGTAAGTAGAGATTTAAATGCAGTGTTATTAAAAGCGAGTGCTGCTCTAAAAATATTTGGGGACGAATTTATCACTGTTGAACATTTATTAATTGCAATGATGCAAGTGAATGATTCAGTCTCTAAAATTTTAAAAGATGCAGGGCTTACAGAAAAAGGATTAACGGCTGCCATCAAGGAATTAAGAAAAGGGGAGACGGTAAAGTCGGCCACACAAGAAACTCAATTTCAATCACTTTCTAAATATGCTAAAAATTTAAATGAGTTAGCTAATAAAGGAAAGTTAGATCCTGTCATTGGTCGTGATGAAGAAATTAGAAGAACCTTACATATTTTATCAAGACGTAGTAAGAATAACCCCATTTTAGTAGGAGAACCTGGTGTAGGTAAAACAGCTATTGCTGAAGGGTTAGCTATGCGAATTGTGAATGGAGATGTTCCTGATAATTTAAAAAGTAAAATCATTTTTGCTTTGGATATGGGGCAATTAATTGCAGGTGCTAAATATAAAGGCGAGTTTGAAGAACGTTTAAAAGGAGTGGTGAAAGAAGTGGCAGACAGTGAGGGTGAAATTATTTTATTTATTGATGAAATTCATACATTGGTAGGTGCCGGAGGTGGCGAAGGCGCTATGGATGCGGCGAATATTTTAAAACCAGCATTAGCAAGAGGAGAATTGAGAGCCATTGGTGCGACTACTTTAAATGAGTATCAAAAGTTTTTTGAAAAAGACAAAGCATTAGAACGTCGGTTCCAAAAAGTAATGATTGATGAACCAAGTAAAGAAGATGCGATTTCTATTTTAAGAGGATTAAAAGAAAGATATGAAACCCATCATCATGTTCGTATTAAAGATGAAGCCATTATTGCTGCAGTGGAACTCTCTACTAGATATATTACAGATCGTTTTTTACCCGATAAAGCGATTGACTTGATTGATGAAAGTGCAGCCAAGTTAAGATTAGAGATGAATTCCATGCCGGAAGAGTTAGATACTTTGATACGTCAAATAAGACAATTAGAGATTGAAAGGGAGGCTATTAAAAGAGAAAACAATCCGGATCAATTGAAAGCTTTAAATATTGAGATAAGTAATTTAATGGTGGAGCAAGATACTTTAAAAGCAAAATGGACGGAAGAGAAAGAGTTGGTGGATAAAATTCAAAACGGGAAAGCAGATATTGAAAAATTAAAGCAAGAAGCTGAAGTGGCTGAACGTAACGGAGATTATGGCAAAGTTGCAGAAATAAGATATGGTAAAGTCAAAGAGCAGGAAAATAATTTAGTGGGATGGACGCAGCTATTACATGAATTAGGAAGTCATGGAAAAAGATTGATGAAAGAAGAAGTGGATGCCGAAGATATTGCTGAAAATGTAGCAAAAGCAACAGGAATTCCTGTGAGCAAAATGATGCAATCTGAAAGGGAAAAATTATTGCATTTAGAAAATGAGTTACATCAACGAGTGATTGGCCAGGAAGAAGCCATCACTGCGGTGTCAGATGCTATCCGCAGAAGTAGAGCGGGTTTGCAAGATCCCAAAAAACCTATAGGATCTTTTATCTTTTTAGGAACCACCGGAGTAGGTAAAACCGAATTGGCAAAAGCCTTAGCGAATTATTTATTTGATGACGATGCGATGATGACTCGTATTGATATGAGTGAATATCAAGAAAAACATTCCGTTTCACGATTAGTAGGAGCGCCTCCAGGATATGTGGGTTATGATGAAGGGGGTCAGTTGACCGAATCGGTGAGAAGAAAACCCTACAGTGTGGTCTTATTAGATGAAATTGAAAAAGCTCATCCAGATGTATGGAATATATTATTACAAGTTTTGGATGACGGACATTTAACAGATAATAAAGGGAGAACCGTGAATTTTAAAAATACCATTATTATCATGACTAGTAATATTGGTAGCCATATTATCCAAGAAGCTTTTGAAGGAGTGACAGATAAAAATGTAGTCGAAAAAACAGAGCAATCTAAAGTGGAAGTCATGGCTTTATTAAAGCAAACCATTCGACCTGAATTTTTAAACAGAGTGGATGAAATTATTATGTTCTCTCCTTTGTTACAAAAACAAATGGCGGGTATTGTTAAAATTCAATTAAATAATCTCAAATTATTAGTGCAAGAAAATGGAATGCAAATTGAGTTTTCAGATTATTTAGTAGACTATTTAGCGGATCAAGGATTTGATATTCAATTAGGTGCTAGACCCTTAAAAAGGTTGATTCAAAAAATTGTAGTGAATGATTTGAGTAAAAAAATATTAAGTGGTGAAATTGATAAGACTAAAAAAGTGATTGTGGACATTTTTGACGGGGTTGTGATCTTTAGGAACGAAGCCTAAAGCTTCATGAGTATTTGGTTCGTTTCATCCATATGGAGTCAATCTGAATAGCTTCAAGTACTCGTTTTGAAATATAAGCGAGTAACTGTATATTTGAGTAGATTATTCTATCAACGTTTTATATCTATTCATTTCGTATGGCAAATCCTAAAAAAGCGGCAGTCGGTTTTATTTTCATTACCATTTTAATAGACGTCATTGGTTTTGGAATTATTATTCCTGTATTTCCTCAACTTTTGCAGCATTTATTACATGTGACGGATCGTACCGATATCAGTTCTATTTCTAAGTATGCCATTGCAATGACTTTATTGTACGCTGGGATGCAATTTGTATTTGCACCGGTATTGGGAAGTTTAAGCGATCATTATGGTCGTCGTCCCATTTTACTTTTTTCATTATTAGGATTTGGATTAGACTATATATTTTTAGCTTTTGCGCCTACTATAGGTTGGTTATTTGTAGGTCGCACTATTTCGGGAATCACCGGCGCTAGCTTTACCACAGCTGCTGCCTACATGGCCGATATTAGTGATGAAAAAAATCGAGCCCAAAATTTTGGAATGATAGGAGCCGCATTTGGGATTGGTTTTATCATTGGTCCTATGTTAGGAGGGCTCTTAGGTGAATACGGTGCACGCATTCCTTTTCTAGTATCAGCAGGCTTAGCTTTAATCAATGCATTGTATGGTTATTTTGTATTACCTGAATCCTTAGATAAAGAACATCGTCGTGCATTTGACTGGAAGAGGGCCAATCCGGTTGGATCTTTAATGAATTTAAAAAGATACCCTGCAGTGATAGGTTTAATTATTTCTTTAATTTTTATTTATTTAGCAGCGCATTCGGTACAAAGTAATTGGAGCTTTGCAAATATTACTAAGTTTGGATGGACGCCTAAAACTATTGGAATTTCTTTAGGCCTAGTGGGTCTTTTGGTGGGTTTGGTGCAAGGATTGCTTATAAGGGTCGTGAATCCAAAATTAGGAAATGAAAAAAGTGTTTATATAGGAATTGCTTTATACGCCGTTGGGCTCACCTTATTTGCTTTTGCCACCCAAGGTTGGATGATGTTTGTGTTTTTGATTCCTTATTGTTTAGGGGGTATTTCTGGCCCCGCCTTACAAGCGCTTATTTCGACGCATGTACCTAAAAATGAACAAGGAGAATTGCAAGGATCTCTTACAGGTTTAAATAGCTTAACTACAATTATTGGCCCGCCAATTATGATTGGTTTAACTTCTTATTTTTCTGTTAAAAACAGCCCTACTCATATTTATTTTCCTGGCGCAGCCTTTCTATTAGGTGCGTTTTTTATGCTTTGTAGTGCTACCATTGCTTATTGGGTGTTAAAACATGACCCGACTCGTTCAAAGGGGTAGAATATTGGAATATAATGGGCATCTGTCGTTATATTTGTGGCCTAATATAACCGTTATTTATGACGCCATTGATGACACAATTAACCGAGACTGCTCAGTTCATTCAATCTAAAATTAAAGCTAGTGCACAAACTGCTATTATCTTAGGAAGTGGGTTAGGCAATCTAGCGACTAAAATTCAAGTGGAATTTGAAATTCCTTATACTCAAATTCCTCATTTCCCAGTAAGTACTGTAGAGGGTCATAAAGGCCGATTAATATTAGGCAGTTTAAATGATGTAAAAGTATGGGTGATGGAAGGACGATTTCATTTTTATGAAGGTTATTCTCCCGAACAAGTAGCTTATCCTGTGAGAGTTTTAAAATTATTAGGAGTGGATCAATTGATATTATCTAATGCCGCTGGTGGTGTACATCCCGATTACTTAGTGGGTGATTTGATGATCATCAAAGATCATATCAGTTTATTTTCCATCAATCCATTAATAGGTAAGAATGAATCTGCATTAGGCACTCGTTTTCCTGATATGAGTGAGCCATATGCACAGGAATTTATAGATAAAGCAAAAGCTATAGCTGCTGCGCATCAAATCAAAGTTCATGAAGGTGTATATGTGGGCGTTACGGGCCCTACTTTTGAAACAAAGGCAGAATATAAATTAATTAAAGCTGTAGGCGGCGATGTTGTTGGCATGAGTACCGTGCAAGAAAATATTGCAGCTATTCACTGTGGCATGAAAGTATTTGCAATTAGTGTGGTGACCGATCTAGGTATTCGCGAAGATAACAATGTGATTACACATCAGGAAGTATTAGAAGCCGCCAATGCTGCTGAACCTAAATTAACTTTAATCATTAGCGATTTAGTCAAACAAATTTCCTAACGCAATGCGTCTATCCTCGATACATCGATTTTTCTTTTTCGGATTTTTAAGTTTGATCTTATCTAATAAGATGCAAGCGCAAAAAATGATGGGGAATATGGGGAATGTTGGGAATATGGGATCTATGATGGGACGTGGTAGCGGTATAGTTGGAAATGGAAGTGCTGGGAAAGGAACTAAAAATGATTCATTACAAAGAAGAGATCAGTATGCAGATTCAATCACTATTTTTTATAAGTATTACAACAACAATGATGCCCATTCTTTAGATACGAGCATCAATGATTTTTTTGTTCATTACCCTATTCCCTATACAAGTTATAGTTTAGGAAATTTAGGAGCAGCTTCTAAGTCTTATCTTACAAATTCTATTTCTCATGCAGGATTGGATTATGGATTCCATGCCTATGATACTTATAATTATACATTAGCTGAAACGCCTTTTTATCAAACTACAAGACCCTATACCGAATTGGGCTATTTATTGGGAGGCAAAGGAGAACAATTAATTGAAATCAAGCATACGCAAAACAAGCAAAAGCAATTAAATTTTTCTTTTGATTATCGATTTAGTAATGCGCCAGGTAATGTAAAAAATCAAAGCGCGAATGCCAATAATATGCGCATCACAATGCATTTTCAATCCAAACGAAAGCAACATGAAACTTTTTTAGTCATGTTGTCTAATAAAATTGGTTCTTCTGAAAATGGAGGATTAATCAATGGCGCTTTATTGGATAGTTTGTCTTTAAATAATCCATATGAATTAGATACCCGATTGGGAGTGAGCGGCCTATCTTTTAAAAATCCATTTAACACTAGTATTACAACTGGGTCAACCTATAAGGATAACACATTGTTGTGGAAGCAAACTTATGATATTGGTCAAAAGGATTCTATTGTGAAAGATACTGTCACTACCTATATGTTTTATCCTCGTTTACGTTTTCAAAGTGAACTAAAATATACCAGTAGTCAATTTTTATTTGCCGACAACAAACCCGACTCATTAAGGTACCAGCAATATTTTGGCTATACTTTAAAGCCGGGTGCAGAAATGATGTTGCAAGATACTTGGAACAAATTGTCGGAGGAATTTAGTTTGGTCAGTTTCCCTGAAAAAACAAATAGCAATCAATATTTACAATTGGGCGGGGGCTATCAAACTTATCATGTAAGTTTTATGAATAAACCAAGTTGGTCAAATTATGATTTATATGCTTTTGGAGTGTATAAAAATAAAACAAAGAATCAGTTATGGGATATGTTGGCTGCCGGGAAATTATTTTTGAATGGATTTTATTCGGGAGATTATGAAGCGCAAGTATATTTATCAAGAATATTAAATGATAAAGGCAATTATATTAAGTTAGCTTTCCAAAATTTTAACAGAACCCCTTCTGCTAATTTATTAGGCTATACCCAATTCCCAATCAAGGCTTTACCAGGTATTACTAAAGAAAATACGATTGATATGATGGGAGTGTTGGGCAATCAAAGAAAGGAGTGGAGATTGCAAGTGAATTATCAGCTTATTAATAACTATAATTATTTTAATAGTGGCTATCAACCCGTTTCTTATTCAGGGGTGATTCATTATTTACGCTTTCAAGCCGAAAATAAAGTGTCTTTAAGTACTCATTGGAATTGGTACAACCAGTTGAATGTGCAATTAGTGGATCAAAATGGTCCTATACATGTGCCATTAGTACTAACTAGACAACGTATTGCTTTTGAAGGTAATTTTTATAAAAATTTGAATCTTTCCACTGGGCTGGAATTTATTTATCACACTGATTATAAAGCAGATATGTATATGCCATTTACGGGGCAGTTTTATACTCAAAACGATTTCACCTTACATAATAGACCTACCAGCAATGCTTTTTTACATTTTATGATAAAAAGGCTAAAAGGATATATTCGTTTAGAAAATTTAAACACGCTGATACCTACCAGTTCAGCATTAGGGACTGCCTATAATTTTAGTGCCAAAAGTTATCCAACCAATTCCATGTGGTTCAGGGTAGGCATCTGGTGGAACTTTATTAATTAAAGGGTCATTTACCCCGCTCATTTATTAGATGGGCTATTTTACCTACTACTATAAACTAGGCAAAATGAGTATTTTAACAACAAATTTATTAGCTTAGTAATTAATTAGCCCAAAAACTAATTTAACTTTGTAACTATAAAAATATCCTTATGAAAAATGTATTCTTAACCATTTGTTTTTCTGTGATGTCTGTATTTGTTTTAAATGCACAAACGACTCAAAAAATTAAAGTAGACGGTAATTGCGGTATGTGTAAAGGTCATATCGAAAAAGCAGCTAAAGAAGCGGGAGCTGCAAAAGCAGAATGGGATAAAGTTGCTAAAGTTTTAAGTGTCACTTTTGATGCTGCAAAAACTTCTACCGATAAAATTGAAGCTGCTGTTGCTGCTGCAGGATATGATACCGAAAATAAAGAGGCTAGCACGGAAGCGTATAAAAAATTGGATGAATGTTGCCAATATAAGCGCAAGAAAAAAGGGTAATTTACTTCCAATTGATTCTACGACCCACAAAGCATTTAGCAGTCAACCCATTACTGCTTTCGGTGAGTCCTTTGCCTATTCCAAAATTAAACTCATATAAAGGGTGCAGAAACAAATCAATTGCTAAATATAATTGATGTTCCTGTTGTGGCATTTTATAGGGGTTGAATATTTTCCCAGTATTTCCAAAATATTCAAATCCTAAATTTGCTTTGGATGATGTTGCATAAGCATATTTAAAATTAGGCTCAAATAGATACTCTTTATTGGTAAAAGAGATTCCAATATTTGGATTAAAAGAAATGTAATGTTTGTCAATGGTCTTATCGAATATTGGACGAATCTCGGCACCCCAATCTTTATTATTGCTATTGGGATCCATTGAAAATCCAATTTCGGAGGAAAGACTTACTCCAATTGGCCAGTTCCATCTATCAGGCGCTTTTATTCTAGGTCTTATATTACTTCCGGTGTATTGCAATTTGCCATTATTATTATAGGTAAAAATGTAAAATCCAAATTCAAAATCGTTGGTAATACCTGTAGTAATCTCTATAGTTTCTAATAAAGGATGATACACTTCATTATTTTTAGGCCCCTTAAAAGTATAGTTACTATGTAATTCAATAATAGTCATTTTTTTAGGAGTGGTAGCAGAACCATATACTTGAATTTCATTTGCATCTTGCGCTTTTGTGTTTATGATGATGAATAAACACAAGATGCTTAATAGGTATTTTATTTTTATCATTTATTTATTTATTTATTTATTTATTTATTTATTCATTCTCTAACTTATATGCCATTCATTTTTTAATTATTATAGCAGTATTTCAAAATTATGCATTTTTTTATTTAAAATATGCAATCGTTCCGCCCACCCAGGCGGCAGTATTATTAAATCCAACTCCCATCATCTCATTTTTACTTAAACGAGTTAAATTTAAAGTGGCTGTATAGGTTTGAGTGGGTTCATCCCAAAAATAAAACAATCTTATTTCGGCTTTGGCAGGACCACTTGGTGTTTCAATTACTGATGCGTAGTTTACTTTTTTTTGTAATATCCATTCACTCGCATTTGTAATGTTTTTAATGTCATCTTCCGTCACATTTATTTTAACACCATTACCTGCATATGAAAAAAGAGGTTTCAATACCCATTCATTTAATGGAGATGGAATTTCGGTAATATCATTTAAAAAATGAGTGCTTGGAATATGCTCATGTTTTAGGAAAGGCAACAAAAATTTACTAATTCTATAATAATGATGTGGATGAGTGACCCATGTTATATTCAATGACTTTAGAAAAATCGCTGCTTTGACTTGAATATCCTCTTTTTCTTTTATGATATCATCCCAAACAACTCGATTGTAAATACGATCAATTTGAATTTTCTCGCCATTTTTTTGATAAAATAAATTATTATCTTCTTCAAAAATTTCTAATAAACAAACTATGGGAATATTTATTAAATCACGAGTAATGTAAAAATCAATTCTAGTTTTCTGTTGTTCTGGATGAATTTCTAATAAAACGGTATGTTGATCTGAATCTCCTTTAATCATTCTTTCTAAATGAGCTAAATATTGGGGTCGTTGATATTCGTTAAAAAAGGGAGAATAGTCATTAGGTATATCATAAAGAGATCTAAAAGCCATGTCCTGTAATATTTCTAATCCAAATAGGGAAGGGAAACCCTGCAACTCTATGAGTTGTGGACTAACGTTTCCATTCTCATTTGAAGTAATCGCAAAATCCATCACTATACATGAAGGGAATCGAGACTCATTAGGAACAATGAATTTTTTATTTAATGCAGGATTTGTGTTCGCGATAAAATCCTTTGATTTTATTTGCTCAATGATATATTCGCCAGTGGATAGCATTTGTTTTTTAAAACTGTCTGGAATGAATATAGGGGTCTCTGCCATTCTAAAATCGATAGCTCCTGGATACCTGCTTTTAAAATAATCAAGGTAAGACTCATATTTATGGGCTGTAAATTGTTCATTAAAATAGCTGCGAGTATCATTTATCATTTCAACAAGTTATCTAAAAAATGGGGAATAAAAGTTTGATAGGTCGTTTGAATAGTTTCTGGTCGGTCTAATAAATCCATCGTATTTTGCCATTTTGAAATTCCAAATTCAGTGATCATATTATCTTTTACATCGCTACGATTAAAGTAGGGGATTAATTTTTTTGGATCTCCTTCGGGATGAAATTGAACGCCATACATATAGGGGCTAAATTGAATTCCCATCAATGCCCTTTCTAAAGGAACTTCAGGTCGATGCTTTTCTAGTGCAATAATTTTTGCACCTATTTTTTTTAGATTTTCATCATGGGGTTCAATAATTTGGTAGGATCTACTTTCCAAAGCATAAAATGGATCCTGCAAACCTTCAAATAATGGGTTCTCTTCTATAAAGTGGACTGGTAAAACTCCAATTTGTTTGGATTTTCGTAAGCATACATTGCCAATATTAAAATGTCGGCAGGCAATTTGAAAACTATGACAAATAAGTAAAACTAGTTTGTTGGAGGCTAATATTTTATCTAGCCATAAGGTATATGCTTGATCCCATTGTTCTTGGCTACTTTCTATAGGAGAGCCAGGTCCTCCACTAGATAAGTAGATATCAAATTCAAGCGAAGGAATTTCTCCTTTTTTTCGAACATCAAATACTTGGTACTGAATTGCCTTATTTTTTTGATCCCCCCAACTTGTTACAATATCAATTAAACAATCAATACCCATATTAGGGTTCCCATCGTTCATATCCAAGATGGCAACTTGAATGGGTGTTATTGACATTATAGGTAACTTAAATTTGTTTTTGGCGAAAGCACTAATAATGTTTCATACATTAATTGAATGGTATCTACCACATCTTTCTTATGAATCATTTCAACCGTAGTATGCATATATCTTAATGGCATTGAAATTAAAACTGAAGGACATCCGTCATTTGCATATGCAAAACTATCGGTATCAGTTCCTGTACTTCTACTTAAGGTTCTAAATTGAACGGGTATCTTTTTTGATTTTGCTGTTTCTTCCACGATGGCTAATAACTTATTATGAATTGCAGGAGCGTAGGCTAAGGAAGGTCCTTTGCCACATTGAATGTCTCCTTCAATGGCTTTATTAATCATAGGGGTATGCGTGTCATGTGTCACATCTGTAATGATTGCAATATTGGGTTTAATACGACGAGCAATCATTTCGGCTCCTCTTAATCCAATTTCTTCTTGTACCGCATTCACAATGTATAATCCAAAAGGCAATTTCTTTTTATTTTCTTTTAATAAACGAGCTACTTCTGCAATCATAAATCCACCAATACGATTATCAAAAGCACGTCCAATTAAAAAATTATTTGCTAATTCGTCAATTCCTTCTTGATAGGTCACTACAGATCCAATATGAATTCCTAATGCTTCTACTTCTTTTTTAGATCTTGCTCCACAATCTAATGTAAGATTGTCCACTTTGGGTTGTGGTTCTTTTTGTTCTGGATTGCTTAATCTTGTATGAATAGCCGGCCATCCAAACACTGCTTTTACAGGGCCTTTTTTTCCATGAATCCAAACTCGCATTGAAGGTGCTATTTGATGATCTACCCCTCCATTCCTTTTTAAATAAATCAATCCTTGTTCATTAATATAATTCACAAACCATGAAATTTCATCTGCATGTGCTTCAATCACCACTTTAAAAGGTGCGTCAGGATTAATTACACCCACTGCTGTACCATAAGGGTCCGTGAAAGTAGTATCCACATATTTTGAAATATATTCTAACCATATTTTTTGTCCACTGGTTTCAAAACCAACCGGAGAAGGGTTATTGATGTATTGGGTTAAAAAAGCGTATGAACTTGCTTGTATCAAGTCTTTTTTGCTTGATTTTGTTGTTTTGGAAGTAGCTGCTTTTGCCATAATAGTGTTTTAATTATCTACTGCAAGATACTACTAATTGCTAAAAATTTATACCTACTTTTGTCTCCAATTTGACACTCATTTTACCATTTTATGCTTGTATCGTCCCCCCTGCAATGGGAAGCACTTCAACACATGAATCCTGCTCATTTTTTAGAGCAGGCTAAAAAAAATTATAGCTGGCAAGCACAGCATAATGAAGTATATAAAGAATGGATACAAACCTGGAATATTAGTTCCTCCTCTCCTAATAGCATCGCTCAAATTCCATTCTTGCCCATTTCTTTTTTTAAAACGCATGAAGTATGGGTAGGAAATAAGCCCGAAACTTATTTTGAAAGTAGTGGTACTACTCAGGATACAAAAAGTAAACATTGGGTGACTGATTTAGATTTGTATGAAAAAAGTTTCAACACTTGTTTTGAATCATTTTATGGTTCTCCCAAGGATTGGTGTATCATAGGGCTACTGCCTTCTTATCTGGAGCGCAGCCATTCTTCCCTTGTTTATATGGTCGAAAAATTAATTCAACAATCAGGCCATGCTCAAAGTGGATTTTATTTATATGATTTTGCTTCGTTAAATAATGTATTGCAAACATTAGAACAACAAGGTCAAAAAGTTTGGCTCATAGGTGTCAGTTTTGCATTAACCGATTTTGCAGCAGCTTTTCCTCAGCAATTAAAACATACTACTATTATTGAAACAGGAGGGATGAAAGGCAGAAAACAAGAACTCACTAGACAGGAATTACATACTATACTTACTCAACAATTAGGAGTTTCAACGATACATTCCGAATATGGCATGACAGAATTACTAAGTCAAGCCTATGCAGTCAAAGAGGGGGTGTTTAAATGTCCAC
>Ga0214923_10006768_pt1 | contig 12734 bp, 15 predicted proteins | sample LL1510_MetaG_FD_177993 | JGI IMG/M metagenome (GOLD analysis project Ga0214923, IMG submission 177993) | Freshwater microbial communities from Lake Lanier, Atlanta, Georgia, United States - LL-1510 | ecosystem: Environmental > Aquatic > Freshwater > Lake | place: USA: Georgia | collected...
GCATTTGTAAATCAATGCACTGATATAGTCATTAATAAGTGTGATGTCCTAGCTGCTGCTGGTCGGTTTGCAACTCGCGCAATCAGGGAACACCGATTTGCTGACGCAGAGGTAGAGCTAGGACCCATTACGGAGTATCCCTCTGTGGATGAATTCAAATCTGCAATTACTGATGCCACCACAAAACTGCCTAGTGTAGAAAGGGTTTATTTCGAATTCAGTGCAAGTGAGCCAAGCTATGAGCTAGCGAATACTCCTATCTAATTAGAATCGATATAATAATCTAACTATGATAATCTAACTGTCTTAATATTTTTTTATATTCCGGGTCCAACAAAAAAAAATTGTTTTTCTATTTGCAAATCTAGGTAGAAACAAATACTACATAACTCAATATTTAATATCAAAAGTTAAAAAATGACAATACTACATAACCTAGCTAAGCAAGTATTTCCAGTTATGACAAGAGTCGTTGCAGGCCTTTTGCTACCGCCTGCCGTTTCGATGATGCCTTATATTGGTATGTGTCAGCCGATTGGTTTGCCAGTCGTAGCTATAAATTTTGCGTCGCTTACAGGAGCATTAATTGTTGGATCACCTATTTGTTTAGCGCCTGGATTATTTATTACATGTGGCATTATTTGGCGAAATGTATATATCTGTATAACCGGCGAAAACAATCAGCAAATTGCAAATACCATATCCTTCATCAAACAAATATATTTTATTGAAAGATAATCCTAGTTTAATAATACCATTCCAGTTCAGAGCTGAATTCATTTACATCTGCTTTGAGGTCATTTATTTTGTTTTGTAGCTCCTCATCCGCCGCCAACCCGGACAAAAATTCAGTAAGCCGGACACCATATTTTGCTTGCCCATCTTGAGTTATTTTTATAGCCCGCATTAGGAAATCCGCGATGGTAGTCATGTGTGATTCAGTACAGCCACGGGTTGTCATCGCAGCTGTTCCAATCCGGACGCCACTAGGATTCATCGCGTTTTTATCACCTGGAACGGCATTTTTATTAAGTGATATATCGACTAGCTCACAAACTTTTTCAACTTTAGAACCTGTAATTCCTTGCGCGGAAAGATTGACGAGAACTATATGGTTATCAGTGCCATCTGTGCTAACTCGGACACCATGACTGATAAGTTCAGTAGCTAGGACTCGCGCATTATTACGCACTTGGGCCATATAGTCGCGGAATTCGGGTTTCATTACTTGCGCTAGTTGAAATGCTATCCCTGCGATTTGATGATTATGTGGCCCGCCTTGTAAAGCGGGGAATACCGCTTCATCAATCTTTTGCGGCCAATTATCTTTACGGCGGCAAAAAATCATACCAGCCCGGGGACCACGAAGCGTTTTATGTGTAGTAGTTGTTACCACATCACACCATTTGAATGGGTCTGACATAAGACCGGTAGCGACGAATCCACTAATATGTGCGATATCCGCCATTAGTAATGCCCCACATGCGTCAGCAATTCCGCGAAACCTAGCATAATCAATATCACGTGGGTAAGCACTTGCACCACAGATGATGAGTTTAGGCCGGAATCGGGCAGCCAATTCAGCAAGTTCATCATAATCGATTAGCCCGGCTTTAGGTCCATCTTGATAAACCTGGTAAGGCATACTTTCAAAAAAGATACTTGATGCACTAACCCGCTTACCTGTAGGAGTAGTGAAACCATGAGTGAGATGCCCGCCACTAGGTAAATCGAGACCCATAATCCGGTCATGTGGTTGGAGCAATGCTGTATATACCGCAAAATTAGCAGGACTGCCACTATATGGTTGTACGTTAACATGCCAATTTTCGGGGTCTAGGTTAAATGCTTTTAGTGCCCGGGATTTTGTTAGGTCTTCAATTTTATCAATTACCTCATTACCACCATAATAACGCCTCCCACTTTGACCTTCGCTATATTTATTGGTAAGGGCTGATCCTAGTGCTTGAAGAACACCACGCGGTGTGAAATTCTCACTTGCAATAAGTTCAATACCCATTGCTTGGCGGTTGGTTTCTTTTTGAATAAGCATGTCAAGCTCGGGGTCATCAGATAGCATTGTTTTTAGCATTTTTTGGCCGAATTGGAGTTAGAGAAAGAGAATTAGTAGATATTGTTGCGCTAGATTATTAAATTATTAATTTATTATCCTGGCATTTGTTTATGTTAGATTTGTACCTCCCTAACCAGTAAACATTGTTTTAAATACCAAACCAAACCAAAACCAAACCAAAAAAAACTATTATAATTATTATTTTAATACATATAAATCAGTATGTCACCACTATTTAATTCATTATCTGACCTAGCACAACAACTTGCCACACCAACTGGTCTGACTCGTACAGTAGGAATCATTCTATTACCTCCGGTTGTATTCTCAACACCATGGCTCGCAATGTCAGGTGATTTTGGCACTATAATTGGCATTGGACTTCTAGGAACAACAACTGCAGCGATTACTACTGGCAAACCAAAATTCTTATACCCAATTGGTAGTATGTTAATTGGTGTTGGACTTTACACACTTTATCAGCATCAAACTTGGCGGTAATTAAATTATATTCAACAGCATTAAAATAGCTAAAAAATATATCTAAATGGTCTATAAATAAACAAAAAATGTTTTTATATTTTTATTAAAATATAATTCAAATAAAAAACAAACTAATTCTTGAAAAAGAAATGTCCGAGTCAACCGTAAAGATTCAGAAACGTCAACGCCCTGGACCAATTGTAATGGATTTGGAAAAGTTGCAGAAAGACATCGATGCACGAGTTGCAGCAGAAACTGCCGCTTTGGAAGCATTTGAACTTGAGTTGAGTCAGAAACCATGGTTTCCAAAGTCAAACGAATTCATGGAACGATACTCAGATAAGTATGACGAACTTTTCCAAATTGCTGAAGATACCAGAAAGAGTGTTTACGGAATTAATACACCCGAGGTTGCAGAGCTTTGTGATGGTGTTATACAACTTTGTGGCATCAGCGCACTATATTATATGTTTTTGGATGTTCCAGAAGGGTCAATACCAAATTATACTCACCGAATTCAGGTTCTGCCAGATGATGAGTTTATTTCTAGCATTAAAGATGGATATGAGAAGACATTTGGAATCAACGTCCATAAGTTTCCCATCCAGGATTCAGATCTCCAAGACATTCGGCCGACTCTGGATGCAGTGCAACAGATTTTTAAGACCATACAGGATAAGGCAGAAGATGAGACAAAGATTGGCAAGATAATCATCCATTGTTATGCCGGACACAATCGCAGTGCTTCCGTTGCAGCTGTCGCAATTATGACATTAACAGGTTGTAATCTGCGAGAAGCAGTTCGTCAAATTGTAGCAGTCCGACCAATTGTACTGTATAACTACTCCTTTTTGAGACAACTTGTAATGTGGGCTGCTGATAGAGGGATGTTTTAATACAAAACAGGAACCAACCAAAAAATACCCCAAAAAATACCCCAAAAAATACCCCAAAAAATACCCCAAAAAATACCCCAAAAAAAACCCCAAAAAATCCCTTGATTGTGAGTTTCAAAATAATTTTGCGAAGACAATTTCTTTTTTCGTTCATAGAAAATTTTATTCTGGGTTATCAGGATAAAATGGTGCTAGGTATCTAGACTTCCATTTTTTTACTTTTATCCAAGGACTCAATGAATTTTCAGGTGCGTTATTCATCCAATATCCTTCACCTTCAATAACATGGCATTTACCTAGCCGCATAGCACCATATAATACTATATCAATATACCGTCCATCTGCTATACCTAGAGTTACAAATGTAATCCATTTATCTTTTTTTGAAGTGCTGGAATCAGTAGTTGGCTGGCTAGGTTGGCTATATTTTTTGGCATGCCGGTCAGTTTTACAAATTCGGTGTGTAGCAATCAATCCACGGAATTCACACATATGGACCATAATTGGATTTGGCGCCTTTTTACTTGCTACGTTTACAAGTGGTTCAGCATAGTAAATATTATGATACATTCCTGGTAAAAATTCTGGTGACGGCCAAAATCCATACCGGAAATACAAACTAATTTGCTGTTCTGCATTAGTACAGTTCACATTGGCAGTTGTATTTATTGCAGATACTGTGCTAGGACTAGTGGTAGTGGTAGTGGTAGTGGTAGATACTTGTGAATCTGGATAAATAGGTTCAATCCGGGTAGGGTCTTGCGCCGAAATATGCCAAGGTGCTCGTCCTGCTATAAGTTTAGCACCCGCAGCTACTGCTTCCCGGAAATGGACCCAAGACCGGTATGAACTATTACAATTATTCAGGGATGCTAACCAGAACCGAATAGGATTATGTGTTTTTTGATATGCTAGGGCATAAACTAACCTAGCATAACTAAGTGCATGGCTTTTACAGAATGAATAATCTTGTAGACAAGCTAATTGATCGCAAATGGCATCGCGTTTTACAACCGGCCAATCCGGACGGCGTAAATCTAAACGGTCACGGAATTCCTTAATTAGTTTGAATTTTCGTTTAGCAAAAGCTTTACGATAAATATCAGCTTGGCTTTCACCGCAATCCAATATCCGGTTAATAGTTTGGATAGCATCGTCATCATAAATTATATAATCGCGGTCGATGGTTTGCCCGGCACGAATGTGTGTTAAATCGCGTAGGAACTCCATTTTCTGCCCGTTCCCGCTGGCCGCAGGACGGATAATGGCTAATGCCATTGCGATATCGTGAATACCACGTGGTTGAATATGTGTGAATGCTTTCCCAATAGCCCGGCTTTCGGCATATGTCAATCCAATATTCCGGCCTTCACAAAGTGCTTTTAGAGTCTGTGTGTCAGCGGCTGGATATTCTATGAGTGGTTTGTTGGATATATCCCATAATTGACTTAACCCACGATTACTGAGGATATCTATCTTAATAAATGCGTAATCATCTACTTGGTCTTTATTCAGATTAATTTGGATACCTAGCACTTCTTTCTCCTTGACATTACCGAGTGATTTCTTCACTGCAGTTATATCCTGTAAATAATATTCGGCAGGGATGGCTTGGTCGAAAATGACAATACCACCACAATGAAGACTGAAATTTTTGAATTGACCTTCTAATTCTTCGGCAGCAGCCCGGATTTCTTCTTGCTCGATTGGGTCTTTTATATAATCACCTAGCTCAAAATCTTTGGGAATGCGGCCTTTTACACCGTGGTCTTTCATCACCTTTTTGAGGGCTGTTTTAGAACCATATGCAACATGATTACTTATACGGGCGACACGCTGGGGCCAAGTCGCGAAAATCCGTGCGTAAATCTCATCCCGTTGGTTATGGGGGAAATCCATATCGATATCGGGTAAATCATCACGGGCTGCGTGCATAAACCGGGCTAGTGAGATATTTTCGGCAATCGGGTCGCTATCTGTAATCCCAATGAGGTAACATACTAGACAACTACCTGCACTGCCACGGATTACATGTGGTGTTTTGACTGGGTCAAGTAAACCGAGTATATCTAGGACTTGTAAGAATACTTTAGTAAATGTTTTCTGTTTTATAAGCCGGAATTCTAATGCCAATCGGTAATAATATTCTTTGTTATGGTGAGGTAGATGGCGGATAAACCTATGAATCAGAATCCGGCTAATATCATCACGGATATACCCATAGAATTTGTGGATTTTCTTGTGTTGCATGTCACGAACTGCTATACCACCACTTCCTCCCTGGCCTACTTTGTCGCATTCGGATTGGATAATCCTGGCTAATTGTGGGAAATATTCGGCGACCCTAGAATCACTGGCTCTAGGATATTGTTTGAGGTCGGAATAATTTTTCATATTCTGTTGGCGGATTTTTGGCAGGTCAGTTTCAGTGTGAAAGAATGGCTTCGTTTTTTCAGGTATTGTCATTTGTGGCGATGTAAGTTCTTTAGGAGAATTAATCTTAAGTTCAGCCCTATTCAGTTTAGTCGTACTAGGTTCAGTCGTACTAGGTTCAGTCGTACTAGGTTCGGTCGGACTAGGTTCGGTCGGACTAGGTTCAGTTGTATCAATTGGTGATATTTGTTCGTCTAGGAATTTAACAAAGCCAGAGCTTACTAAATCACATACTTTAAATGATTCCTGTTTTGATTTTTTAGGTTTTCTAGGTTTTTTAGTAATCTGGTTCCTAGATATGCTTTCCGTTTCAATAATTTGTGCCAACCCAAACATTATGAATATGAATTAATTTCTGTGCTAGGTAATACAATCTTGTGTTGAATACCCAAAAGTGTAAAAATAAATAAAACAATTTTATCTTTTACGTAGAACCGTTTATGTTATCATGGATTTAATCCAATTATGACCTGAAACACAAGTACCGTTAAGTAGTAGAGGTTAGTATGGTCCCGGTCGGTGGCAAAGCCACCTTGTCTTAAATACCATACTAGACGGTATGGCGGTTTTTATTCTAAGTTTCCCAAATAACCAGTACCGTCAAGTACCTAATTTAAGACCACCCTATTCGGGTGGCAAATAGGTACTTGACTAGTGGAGGTTAGTATGGTCTTAAATACCATACTAGACGGTACCGTCGACCCATCTAGCGAAGTTTAACTAAAAACATAATTATCTACTTCTTTTTCTGTTCCTTTTTACAACTTAGAGTTTAAATTTGGTGTGCTAGGTAACAATAATACAATGTTAGAATTTAAGGTTTGTCATGGTGGTGAAAATGGCATGTTCATAGATGGCAGTATTTATTTAACAGTATCAAATGGTTATATAACTGATAATGCTGAAGAACATGCGGAAGTTAAGAATACTATCCGGCGATTATTGGTGGGGAACAAGGATTAAGTGTAGAATACAGGACATCAATTCCTAGTCCATTTGACCCAAATTCTAGGTGTGCTGCTGGTTTTTTCCGTATTCAAGATGATTGGTTTGAGTTATATGGTGGTTATGTCGGGGCTCAACTTGGCTTCACCACTGGCTTGAAAGCTAGGTATTCAGAAAATAAAAAAGCGATTGATGAATTTATGGAGTATATGCTTTTAAACCCACCTGACTTTTTTTAGCAGTTATGCCTATCACTTTTAAATAAATATGATAAGTAATAAATATGTCTAATGATTATAAATAATACTTATACTATAACAAAGACTTCAAAATCTATAAAATGCTTGGCAACAAGTATTCATTTTCATATTCTAATAAAACCGGTTCAACAATAACTAGCTCAGTTATTAATATAGCTATTAATGTTGCATTGATGATATATGTACTGCGTCTAGAAGCAGAACACTGTAATTGTGTACGCGACTGGCGGCATATGTTTATTAAAATTTACTCAGGTATTATGATAGTCGTAAACACATTCCTTTTATTTGGGTTTAAATTACTAGGTAATACTAATTCGGCTTTAATTGGTAATATTATTAAATTACTAATAGCAATATATATTGTAGCATCAATTGTAGATATATATTCAGTTATTACATACATTGGTGATATAAATGACACTAATTGTCAATGCGCTGTAAAGGATATGGCTAAATTAAATAAATCTATGATTGTTTTACGGTGGTTTTATATATCCATGCTAATACTCGCAGGTATTTTAATACTTAATGGATTAGAAATATTAATATTGGGAAAGTTAACTAAGGCATCTAATTAGGATATTGTTGGCACTAGGATTAGGATTCCATCATGCGGCTAGGATTCCATCATGCGTTAGCATTCATAATAACATACTTTCCACTTCATTGCAATTCGATTTTGAACTGAATCAAGCCCGAACATATTGCATTTTATCCATAATCGAATACTGATTGGACGTGTGGATAGATTCATGTCTATTTTCTTTTTCTTGAGTTCAAAAAATTCTAAATTGAGGGTTTCAGATAAAGTTTCGATATCACTAATATATGCCCGTAATGGTTCCGTTATTTCGGTTTGGTCTGTTATATACCGAGTTGTAAGTGTGATATATTGAGACTGAATTATTTTAGCAAGATATGGTTGTTTGATTTCAAGTGCGAGTGTTATATTGTCGCCGTTTAATTCATAAAATGGTTTATATTCCAATCGGCGTGCACCAGGATTCTTAAATCTATTAGCTGGTGTTTCGTCGGATTGTTGTGTCGGTTGAGATAGTGATTGATTTCCCTGTCCTGTATTCTTAAGCGTCCGGCGGATTTTAATATCCATTTTACTTGCATTCTTTTCAAAAAACTCAGTATTATAATCCTCTATCTTACTGAATACACCTAGAATATCATCAAAACTAACAGCTGATTGGAAATCTTGCCTAGAAACTCTTACAATTAATCGTATAGTTTGCGTATCGGTTGGTTTAGTAATTGCAATAATATTCGCACATGGCAATTCAAAATGCAAACCATTAAGGAATATACTTGGTGTTTTATATATGATTGGTATTGCTTGTGTTTGCTTGAACCTGTTATAATTATAAAAGTTATAGTCCGGCTTGTATGTATGCGGATTAATATATAGGTTCTGTAAATTAATAGATAATTCCGGGGTAATAGGAATATTCCGTTTATATTGTCGTGGTGATTGCGGTACTAGGTTATTTTTTTGTGATTGCATTTGAATTTCTAGGCAGAATTAATATGATTCTCCTTAAACTAATAAGCCCAAAAATAAATTATGTTGCTAATATATAAAACTTATAAATTCCACAAACCAAATATCCAAACCAAAAATGTCTTCTATTGACGCTCGTGAAATATGCAAACGCATTGTTAAATATGTTCTCCAAGGTTTAGTTGTTGCTTTCGCAGCGGTTGTACTCCCTAAGCGTACTCCCGACCTAGAGGAGGCTTTTACACTCGCTGTGGTCGCCGCTGCTGTGTTCGCTATCCTAGATATTCTTGCTCCCAATTCTGGCTTAGGTGAAGCCGCCCGCCAAGGTGCTGGTCTAGGTCTAGGCTTCCAACTTGTCCGATTCCCATAAACCGCTAAGGTTATCCCATAATCACACTTGATTATCCCATAAACCGCTAGGGTTATCCCGTAAACACCACAAAAAATAATACCTTTTTTTAAAATTTATATTATTCAAAACTGATTATTTCTTAGCTTGTTCGCTAGCATCAAAACTAAACTTACACATATGTTGAAAAGTCGGACGGCCGTTATCAAATAATATATCGTTATATGTATCCGTGTTTGCTGATAAGATTTTATAACCTAGCATTCGGAGCATTTCACCAGTGATGGCACATGCTTTTTGGGATTCAGCAGAATAGATATTGTAGGTATCATGATAACTAAACTTAGATGTAAGAGGAACGTATTTGCCACTAGGTTCAACAATAGGGTTGTGATAAATAGATAGCCTAGTATCACCCAGCGCACTAACTTGCTCTGGATGGTTCCCACGGTTGGATAGATAATCTTTGTAGCCTTTAGAAACTAGGTTGATAATCTTTGTATTATCCTTCGCAAATTTCTGTGCGGCGTCCTGCCTTACTTGCAGCAGTATTATAGCACGTTTGCTCTGTTCTGTTTCATATGCTAGTGTAGCTTCATTGATAAGTTCATCAGCACGTTGGAATTGTTGGAGTTCGGGATTCATATTTTTGGGTGCCGACATTTTGTGTGATTGCTGATTTATATTAGTTTATGTAGGTTTAAGATTGTTGTGCTAGGACCTGATTTACTACAAATAATAAAAACTAATAATAAAACAATTTTTATAATGAATATTTATGAATATTTATGAAAATACAAAAAACTAACCTAGCACAGCTTATAGCAGATTAGTTTGCCTATAGCAAATAATCCCCAGGTGCCGGGTTACGGCCCATTACCGGTGCGACGGTGCGCATACCATAATCGGAATAAACCGCAGGGTTAGGACCACTTGCAGGCTTGGCAGGGGCAGCAGCGGGAACACCAGTCGGTGTACCTGGTTTAGCGCTTACCATATCCGTTGCATCACCAGGAATATTCTGTGCGGCACACTTACCTTCACCACCTGTCAAATCACAAGGGCATTTACGTGAATTAGTGGGGTCATGATAAGAGTAATATGCGTTACTTTCACATGTATAAGGGTGGCTGAAAGGGACAAATGATTCCTTATGGAATTCAGAATAATAATTATTTGCGCGGAGAAACCCTTCTTTCTTGTATGTTAAAACTAGTTTGTAAAGGTGATAAGCCATAACACCTAGACCTAGGACAAGCATAATCGAAAATACTGCTTGTGGTGCATTTTTACCTTTTAGACCAACCCATAGGAGCAATGGCCCGATAGCTAGTACGTGCATCCAATTAACCCATGTGTGTTTTATATCTAATTGCATATTTGCGGATATATGTTGTTATGTATTATGTTCTAAGAACTAGGATAAGTAATTTATTATTATGCGTAGGAAATTATTTTAATGAGTCTTGCATTATCTAATAATAACGAAAACTAAAAAAATTAAGCACAAGTTAATGACTCTGCACGGCAAGCACTGCTAAATCCTTCAATTTGTGATGACTTGCCCTGATATTTCATAACTAGGATATAAATATGAAATCCTATTACTGCTAATGCAAGTAAGACTAGGAATCCAAAAACATCGCTGGGTGTTTTGCGGCCATTAAGACTAATATAAACTAATAAAGGACCTACAACTAATAGGTGAACCCAGTTTACCCAAGTATGTTGGAAATCAACATTTATACCTTCTTTAACTGTATTATTAAATTTTTCACGTGGGAGCATGATTGTATATTGTATATTGATTGGATATTAGGTAATTGATATTACTAACTATATACTAATTACTGATAACTAATTACTATTTACTATATATAAGAAAAATAAAATATCTAAATCCTAGCAGCTCTATTTATTAACTAGTTATTAATCTATAAAAATGGTATATAGCGACAACTATACCAAAAGAAAATAATAATATGAATATATCTTTTGGAGTATTCTCAGCAGTATAACCAATATATATTAATAGGGGTGCGACTAATACCAAATGAAACCAATATATCCAAGTATGTTCTAGGTTTAATTTCATATTTGTTTAGTTTATTAGTTTAGTGGTTTAGTTTATTGTTTTAGTTTATTGTTTTAGTTTATTGTTTTATTTTTATGTGAACTGAATGGTTATCCACAAGTGCCAACACTACAACTATCTCCGGATACACCCACTACAGCCATTTCCTCTTTATTATCATTTACAGATTTTCCACCAAAGAATCCCTCAACTTTTTGTGCGCCACCTGTGTAATACCACCCGGCTATGGCAAATACCACGGCAGCTAACGCTAGGAACCAAATCAAATATTTTCTCATTATTTTTTTATCCATCATTTACTGTTTTATGAGATATTAATTTAGCTATTCTTTAGTTTTATTCTTTAGTGTTATATGTATGTGGATTTTATCCCGATAATTTGTAAACAAGACTCAGACAAATATTTGAATTAGAATTAAACGTATGTCATCCGAAATGGAATATATTTTATTTGGACCATTAAGCCAATTAGCTGCAAATAAGAATACGAATAGTCAACCAAGCATACCTAGAAATCCTATACCTAATCCAAGCACTAATCCAATCACTACTTTGCCAAACGGGCAAACAACCTCACAACCGACACCCATTAATACCAATCCAGTTATCCCACCTTACCTTTGGCAGAATATTGATTTATGGGTTTGGGATTGGGATGATACATTGATTGATACTAGTGCCTATGTCCGACATAGTATGAGCCGGGACTCAATTATGAATCTGTCCAATCAGGAATTAGGTGTCGATGTCCCTTATTGGCAGTTTTTCCGCGATTTAGTCATTTATTTATTCCAAAATGGCCGCAGGGTGGGTATTGCATCATTTGGGACATATACCATTATTCGGGCATATATGGACCGCATTTTCGGCCGCGACCAGAAATATTTTATCCGTGCCAATATTCATGCTGCCTGTGAAGATTTAGATTGCGTCCGGGATTATAGGCAGATGCCACTGAATAAAAACCCTTATATCCAACGGCTTATGAATCATTATAGAGTAACAGACCACAACCGAGTTATATTATTTGATGACGCCGCAAGTAATATAGCTGATGCCAAACGTCTAGGATTAGTAACAGTACAGATGGGAGTATATGACAAAGAGACGGCTAAATGGCTGCCACCACGACAAGCTGGGTTGGCTGGACTTTTTGGTCCTAGCATCCTAATTCAATTTGGCGACCGTTTCGCTCAAAAATGTTCTAAGGCCGATCGTGTGGGTAGCAGCCAAGTATTTGGCTGGATTGGTGACCGAAAATCTTGGAAATATCAGACACAAGCTGACGGAGATGATACTAACCGGGTTTTGAATCCTAATTTTGCTACGAGTCACTTTAGTGACGTTGAGCCGGAACCCCGGACGAGTCACTTTAGTGACGTTGAGCCGGAACCCCGGACGAGTCACTTTAGTGACGTTGAGCCGGAACCCCGGACGAGTCACTTTAGTGACGTTGAGCCGGAAACAGAAAGTAATGCTAGGACATTACCTAATTCTGGAATTACAAAATCATTTGAATCAAGTCAACAGGTAAATAAATTTAAAAATGAAAATAAAATCCAAGAAGGAATGAAATCCCGAACTGGTGGAAATCCGGGCTCATGTATGAGTTGCCAAAATCCGACAAGTAATTACATTCTATTAGTGATATTCATGTTGCTAGTCCTGCTAATATTTTTCTTCGTA
>Ga0214923_10006769_pt1 | contig 12734 bp, 11 predicted proteins | sample LL1510_MetaG_FD_177993 | JGI IMG/M metagenome (GOLD analysis project Ga0214923, IMG submission 177993) | Freshwater microbial communities from Lake Lanier, Atlanta, Georgia, United States - LL-1510 | ecosystem: Environmental > Aquatic > Freshwater > Lake | place: USA: Georgia | collected...
AAATATAATAAAAAAAAAAAAGATTTAGAAATATAATTTCAAAAAAAAAGATTTAGAAATATAATTTCAAAAAAAAAGATTTAGAAATATAATTTATTTTCAATTAATTAAGTTAAATATAATGGCTGGGGAACAGGGATTCGAACCCCAATTACCTGGGTCAGAACCAGGCGTCCTGCCGTTAGACGATTCCCCAATAATTTAAAAGAATAGCGGGCCGCCCGTAGGGTCGGCCCACAAGGGAGATTGCAAGTGTGGAATTAAGAGTCTAAACTATGTAGAACTCTGATAAGGCATTAGCCTCATTTAGCACCTACACCCGCTGCCCTATTTTAACATAAACCAATATGTAGAAACTAAGCTTTAGAACAGACAATTAATAAATAATGTGCAAAAGCTCTGGATATTTTATTTTTTGGGAAATAACTGAAAGTAATGTTTAAAGGAGCGATACCAAAAAAAACAGGTTTAATAGAATCTACTTCAAAACCAACCTCCTTTAGCAATATAGTAAGTTGATATTCTTGAAACTCTTGGGTATGTATCCCTACACCGATATCATCTGATGTACCCACTACATACGGGAATCTTAACTTACCTAAAAATAATTTTATGATATTAACCGGTCTAAAAAATTAGGAGTACCAAAGACCAACTTACCTCCACTTTTAAGTACCCTAAACTGTTCTGATAGAAACAAATAAGGTTTATCTACGTGCTCCAAAACGTCATGATGGTATATAAAATCATATTCATTGTCACCAAAAGGAAGTTTTTTTTCAGGTTCAACTTTTACAAACTCCCAATCGCAGTATTTCTTAATGGTAGAGATTGTTTCGGTAGCGAAGGCAGAGTCAATTATATCTGTGCTTGTAATTTTTTTTATTTTTTTTAAATGGTAGATAATCTTTTCATCCCAGTACCCACTCCCTGCAGATACGGATAAGATGTTTAATTTTTTCCTAATTTTAAATTTTTAACTATGTTATAAAAAGATAACTCGATAGAATTAACTAAATGTGTTTTAGTGACCTTTGTTAATTCCATAATTTTAAGATTTTAACACAAACTATAAATAGAGACGCACTTGCACCTTAGATTATTTCTATAGTATATTTAAAGAAGTAGAAATTTTCGAAAGGCCCATTTGAAAATACAAAACATTAAAAACAATCAAGGCAGTGCAGGAATGTATATCTTAATTGCCCTAATTGTTATCATAGTAGTAGCAGGTACGGGTTACACATTACTAAATTATAAAAAGTTATTCCCTCCAAAACTTTCAGCCCAAGAGCAAAAAACCCCTGAAGTTGTAGAGATTACAAAAGAGGATGCTCAGAAATATGTTGAATACTATCAAAGCTTTCAAAAATTAGATTTAGCAGTAGTTCAAGACATAGAATCACTTTATGCTAAAAATAATGCTGGAAAATATATTATCAATCAAGACAAAGCAAAAATTTTAGCAAGAATTAACCAAAGTCAAACAGATATTGAAAATCTAGAATTACCAAAAATCAATCAAGAAGAAATTAAAAAATGCTTAACATCAAGAAAAGAATATATCAAAAGCATTGAAGATAACTTAAGCACCATTGAAAAAACAAATGAAATAGACAAAAATGCTTTTACAATCTTTAGTAATTTTCTTAAAAACTGTAAAGAACTAGCAAACAAACAAATTGAAGCTCAAGTAATTATTAAAGGAGAAAAATAAAAATGAAGCTAAATAATAAAGGTTTTGGAACTTTAGGATACGTATTAATTGGTTGTGGAGTAATTGTTTTAATAGGAATTTTAATCATTGGAATTGGCGGATATTCTATCTTTAAATTAGGTGACACAGCTTTAAAAGAAACATACGCATATGCCCAAGAAGAAGATAAAGTAGCGCAAGAATTAAGAGACCTACCAAAAAATTTACAATCTAAAGAAGACTTTGTTAAATCTTTTACTATCCAAAAGAATCTGAGAAAAAAATTCGAAAATATTAAAGTTTCCGAAACAATTAAACCTATTGTAAGCGACTGTAGAAAAGTTAGACTAGAAATGTATACCGCAATGGAAACTACAGCAGACCAGTTACTAGTAATGTCTGAAAACCCAACACCTGATTTCGACAAAATGACTCAAACTTTAGCGGAAGGTCAAAAAAAGATAGAAGATATTAAAAAGAAAGGTGAAACAGTTTGTGCTGAATACACTGCTACAGTCAAAGAAGCAACATCCTATAACGAAAAACTAAAGGAGATGAATAAATAATGAAAATAAATAATAAAGGAAACACAATCTTAATAGTTGGAATCTCAGTAGCAGCAATTTTAATACTTTCTGGAATTGGCTATTACTTCTACTCAAAGAACCAGGAAAGAAAAGAAAATATTGCTAAAATTGAAAAACTAGATAGAGAATTATTTAAACTACTTAAAAAAGATAACTATGCTTCTCTTCTAGATGGAAAAGTAAATCCAGCTAGTAGGTCTGAGATCCAATCTAATCTTGATAAAATAGAAAAAAATCTTAAAGACTATAAAGAAACATTCCAAAAATTAGATAACAACAGCGTTGGAAGTGTATTTTGTCGTTCCAACAGGGAGTCAATGGCAAAAATTAAATATATCGATGCTATGAATAGAAGATTCCTTGAAACATCTTATGACTCGTCAGATTCTGCAAGAAAAGCATGGTGGGACAACGATGATTCAACATATAAACAAATCATTAGAAATTTTGAAAGAGATTGTGGTGAAGAATATAAAGTTTTAGGAATCCAAATGTATGAAGAATAATAAAGGAAATACAGCTATCATTGTTACAATCATAATCTTTTCAGTAGTTATATTACTCGCTGGAGCTTATGGAATTTTTTATCTATACCAAAACTACGGTAAGAATAAAATACCTACAACTACAATAGTAAACAAAGTTGAAAATATAGGTATCGATAAAGATAAAAATATCAAAGTAGACGTAGCCAAAGTGGAAGAATTAGATAAGGAATTATTTACACTTATAAATAGAGATAACTTTGCTACGATAGTAAATGGAAAAATTGTCCAGAAAGATAAAGAATCAATTAAAGGTATCTTAAATAAACTTGAGAACAATACAAATGAATTTAAAAAAATTAAATTTAATAATACTGCAAGTAACGATATCTTCTGTAATAGCACCAGAGACAACAAAGTAAAATTTTTATTCATAGATAAAATAGATGAGATGTTTGTTAACAAAGGCGCATTCTCTAGCGGAACTTTTTTGGAGTTCTGGTTTCAGCAACACCCAGCCGATATAGCTCAATACTATAGGGATTATAAAAGAGACTGCTCCGCACTTTACGAAAGAAACGGTATCAAGCTATACGAAATGAAATAAATGTTTATGGTTGATTGTAAATAATGATATAAATAATATGTATAAATTTTAAGGATTAAAGTATGAACCCAAATGATATTAACAATCAAAATAATAGTCAACCAATTGTTCCTCAAAACCAATCGCCGGTTGATGAAACTAAAGTAGATTCTATTGCCAAAATAGATGAAGTTCCAATGAGTATCTCCCCTCTTGTTCAAGAAGCTGCTGTAAATCAACAACCAGAAATGCAACAACCGGAGACTAATTCAGAATTTCAAAAGGTAGAAACAACACAACCCGTAGTAGAAACTTCTCCTGTAGAATCAACTAGCATGTTTAATCAAAACAATCTTGTAATTGAAGGTTCCAAAACTTCCGAACCTGTTCAAAATTTAGAAGTCAAGCCGGCTACAGATTCGATTATTCCTGAGGCACATGCTACTACAACACTAACCAATGCACCAGTGGAAACACCCGCTACAGAAAACAAAGACTCACTTTTAAATTTTCAAACTAACTCAATTAATCCAAACACTAACGTTAATATAAATGATTTTAGAATTGCAGGAGAAGATAAAAAAGAAGAACTAGCAATGCCTCAAACCACTTCATCAGTAGATACTAGTTCGCAACCAGCTGTTCAAATTAATACAACTGCAAATAATAATAACCACACAGCTATTTTAGCTGTTGCAGGAGTAGTGGTTTTTGGTTTATTAGTTGGAGGTGCTTTTTTCTTCATTTCTAGAAATAATTCAACCAAATCAGATCAAACAGTCGGAGGAACTTATAAAACTGAAAAAATTGCTGTAATTGAAAACAAGGAAATAAAGGAATTAACAGAAGAAGAATATAAAACTATTATTAAGTCTTACATTGAAAGATATAACAAAAATATTGAGAACTCTAAACTAAGACTATCACAACCAAACTTAACTCAAGCTCAACAGGCAAGTATTTTCATGGACTATTCAACAGAAGTATTAGATATCTATACAGGTATTCAAAATCTTAAAGTTCCAACAAAATTCAAAGATCAACACGAGAAATTAACACTATCTTTATATGCGCTAAATTCTTTATTTGACACTATTGTTAAAACTCTTAAAGAGGGTAGCTCAAATACACCAATAAATACAACTCTAGCAACTATCTCTAAAGCAGAAGGTGTAGCCAGCACTTCATTTAATGAAATCGTAAATTCAAAATAAAAATTGAATATTTATTTAAGTCGACCGAATTTATTTCTTCCAAATTCGGTCGATTATAAATACCGAAATTCCTAAGGTAAAAGGGTAAACCACTAGTAGAATACCTAAGTTTAAAGGACTGACTGTGTTTAAATCTTGAATAGAAATGAGGTCATACCAAGTAAACATTTTGTTACTTTTCATAACAATATTGGTAATAATAGCTAAAATTAAAGTTGTGTAACCGTATAAAAAAATTCTTAAGATAATCAATTGCAACTCCTTTAAATAAGTAAGTAGTTTAGTATGCTTTAGAAAATAAAACTTTAGAACCTTCTTTACCTGAAATTAAACTTGAACCTTTTTCGTTTAAGAATCTAAATGGAATACATCTGGTAGTAGCTTTTGTTTCTTCTTTAATTCTTTCTTCAATTTTAGAGTCACCATCCCAAAATGCAAATACACTATTATTTGCTTCAATTTCTTTTTTGAAATCTTCGTAGTTATCTACAGTTTTAATATTTAAATAAGTTCTAGTGTAAGAATTATGAAGTAAATTGTTCTGAACTTTCTCCAGTCTTCCTAGAACATAGTCAATTAAAGCACTATCTCCAATCTGTTCTTTTTCTAAAGTCTGTCTGGTATTAACAATATAGGCGTTGTTTTCAATATCTTTTGGTCCAATTTCAATTCTTACCGGAACCCCTCTTTTTTCCCAGAAGAAGCTTTTTTCGCCAAAGTTTTTCTCTGTTAAATCTGTTTTCACCCTAATCATTTCTGTGGATCTTAATTTATCTTCAATTTCTTTACACTTGTCTAAAACTTTTTTCTTTTTTTCTTCGTCAGATCCATAAATTGGAAGAATCACCACTTGAATTGGAGCAATTTTTGGCGGAAGAACTAAACCATTATCGTCGGAATGAGACATAATTAAACCGCCGATACTTCTAGTCGATAATCCCCAAGATGTTTGGTAAACATATTCTTCTTTGGACTCTTTGTTTGAAAATTTAATTCCAAAAGCTTTCGAAAAATTTTGAGCTAAATTATGAGAAGTAGCAAATTGTAAGGCTTTTCCATCTTGCATAACAGCCTCAATAGTATAAGTTTTATCAGCTCCCGCAAATCTTTCTCTATCGGATTTAATTCCATCTAAGACAGAGATAGCTAAAAAGTCTTCTGAAAATTTTTTGTAAATTTCTAACATCCCTCTGGCCCTAAGATCAGCTTCTGCGTATGTTGCGTGAGCTGTGTGACCTTCTTGCCATAAAAATTCTGTGGTTCTTAAAAACATTCTTGGTCTCATTTCCCATCTAACCACATTTGCCCACTGATTAATTAGAAGTGGTAAATCTCTGTGTGAAGAAATCCAATTTTTAAAAGTATCGTAAATGATGGTCTCTGAAGTTGGTCTTACAACTAAGTTTTCAGCTAGTGGTTTTCCGCCAGCAATGGTTACAACGGCTAGTTCTGGGGAGAAACCCTCCACATGCTCCGCCTCTCTTTTTAGAAAACTTTCAGGAATAAAAAGTGGGAAATAAGCATTCTCAACACCAGTTTCTTTAAATTGAAAGTCTAGTTCTTTTTGAATATTTTCCCAAATAGCATAACCAAATGGTTTTATCACCATACTCCCTTTAACACTGCTATGTTCTGCTAATTCAGCCGCATCAATTACATCTTGATACCATTCAGAAAAATCTTCAGCTCTTGGAGTTATCTTTTTAACCATATCCAAATTATACCTTATTGAAGTAAGATATATACATGGACCAATTAGAAATAAGTCAAGGAAATCTGTCGAGAAAAGTACTTTCGGATATCTTTAACTCTTTAAGCGAGGGCTTAGTTTTGGTTGATAGAAATAGAAGAATTGTTTTTTTAAATGATTACCTGCAAAAATTTCTAGATATCTATAATACCGAAGATTTACTTTTGGAAGATGCAATTAAAATTACCAGAAAGGATCAAAAAGTTGATGTTGATCAGATTTGTCCAGAACTTGAAGTCCAATCAAATGGATTAGTTTTTACAGAAAAAGCTCTATTTATTGAAACATCCAAAGGGGAGTCTAAGTTAGTTAGAGTAGCATCTTACAGATATAAAGAATTTTTCGACAATAATATTTCATGTTTAATTACAATTTCCGATGATACAAAAGAACAAGAATTAGAAAAAATGAAAATAGATTTTGCCTCTCAAAGTGTTCATATCTTAAGAACTCCAGTTTCAATAATTAGAAATAATATAGACTTTTTAAAAAGGGAAACTTTTCAAACTAAACTTGACGATAAAGAAAAAGAATTTATTAAAGGATTATCGGAAGGTGCTGATAGATTACAAAACATTGTTGAAACAATGATTTCACTAAACGAGATACAAAACGAAAGAATTAGGTTAATTCTAGAATCAACTAGTCTTTTTTCATTAGCAAGGGAAGTTGTAAAAGATTTAACACCAAAAGCAGTTAGCAAAAATTTAAAAATTTATTTAATTGAACCTCTTTATGACCTACCAAACATAAGATTAGACTCACTTAAGATTTATGATGTGTTAAGTGGGGTTATCAGTAATGCCATTAAATTTACTAGTGAGGGAGATATTACAATTACATTTGAAAAAGATACTAAAAATATTATTATGAAAGTAAAAGATACCGGAAAAGGAATTCCAGAAGTTGGATTAAAAAATATCTTTAATAAATTTTATCATTACAAAACAAGTGCTCTAAATATGGAAGAAGGTTTAGGAATAGGCCTTTACATTAGTAAAAAAATTATCGAATCTCACAACGGGACAATTAATGTTGAATCATTTAACTCGCAAGGAACAACTGTAACTATCTCTCTTCCAATTAATTAACTATAAACCTTTTATTTCTGTGTACTCTTCTTTAAAGTTTTTAATATTATCCTCGTTAGTACAGATTAGTTTAATAATATATTTTGGATTTTTAATTAATTTAAATAAATTTTTAAATTCTGTGTAGGTAATTGTTCTAGCATCAATCAAACTTTGTTCTCTATCTTGATGAGTTCTATTAGTCATAAAGTTTTCAAAGCTATGCCTAAAGACTTCACCATTTGAATAAATTTTCTTAAAGCTTGCAATCACTTGCTTTTTTAATCTTTCAAATTTTTTATTATTAAACTTTGAAACCTCGTAGCCTTTGTTGTAATTTAAGAAAGTTTTGTAAGTTTCATTAATTAAAGGATCTGACCAACTTTTAAAGATTCCAGCATTATCGAAAGTAAATACCTTAAAAGACGCACCATATGCTCCGTGATTAATTCTAATCTTTTCGAATAAGTATTGAGTCAGATATTCAGAAATATATTTAATTTTATTTTTAACTTCTTTTGGAAATTTTTCATATCTCACCCCCATAAAATTAAAATTAGTATCGGAATTAATTTTATGGTAAAAGTTCATGTTCTTGTAATGGTCTTTAAAATGAGGGTTGGTGAAGAAATTAATTTTACTTTTATCAACTAACTGAAAATTTAATTTCTTCACCATCCTCTTCGCATCATTTACATTTCTCTTCTCATATTCTTCAGAAGTACCTAAATTTATAACCATCTTTGAGGTGAAAATCATCTCATGTATATCTTTTAATTCTGAAACTAAGGTCGGAAATTCTTCATTAAAGTTTTTAGAAATTTTCTCTAGATCTTTAACTAAACTTAATCCTTTAATTCCTTCATAGACATCGCCAAAAGGAGTAAAGAACTTACCTAAATAAAATTGAGAATTTTCTTTAAAATTAGAGTCAATACCATCTTTCGAAATTTGATAATATTCGTTAACCAAAAATTTTAATCTCTCTTTATCTTCGAAGATTGTATGGTTAATTAATTCATCAAATATATTTAAGACCTCATTAAAATCTTCATGTAAATATTTAAATGAAAAATAAAGCATCAGGTAACTATTTTCGGTAACTTGATCATTATAATTTTTAATGTCCATAGAAACATGAGAAAGATACTTGCTTTTAGTTAGATTGAATTTTTCAAAGTTATATTTTTTTGAAGAAAGATAATAAGAAACATATAAATAAATTGAAAAATAATGAAGTTTTGTTAAGTCTATTTTAGATATATCAAAGCTTAACTCCATTCTAACTATATTGTCTGAAGGCAAGATGGTTCTAAAAATTAAATCCTCATATTTAGAATTATATTTAACAAGACCGACCTCAAGGTCGCTAGTTTTAATTTTCTTTTGAGATTTATAGACTACATCTTTTTTCTCAAGTTCTTTCCATTCATCAAAAATAGAAATTTCTTTCTCTAACTTTTTCAAATCCATTAGTTTAAGCCTATCCTGGAGTTTATAGTCTAAATCTTTTTTATAATTTTCCATTAATTTAGAATCTGGTTTTAAAGTAAAATCTAAAACTCTAGAATTGTTAATAAATTTATCTTGAATAAACTTTTCTAATTTTTTGCCCGAGATACTTTTTTTAATAATTTGTAGATATTTTTTTGTCTTAAATTGCAAAACAGGATCACCATCAAACATAAACTCTGAGGAAGAACCAACAATATAATTAATCCCTTGTCCTTCATAAAAATTAAATTCTTTGCTCGCAAATTCTAATTTCTTGAATACTGCTTCTTTAATCTCTTTATCTATTTCTTTTGTTAACTTTTTTAAAGTTTTATTAAAGATGTCATTAATTTTTGGGATATCTTTTTCTAGTACCCCTCTAAATTCTATTTTGAAATATGGCGTATTATTAAAATTATCGTAATAAAAATTTGAGACCCCATTAATTAGACCAGAGTCTTCAAGAGCTCTTTTTAAAGGTGAGAATTCGTATTTTAAAAGTAAACTAGTTAAGAATTCAAAAATAAAATCTTCCTCATTAGTTGTTTTTTCAAAAGCTATAGATTTACTAAAACTAACAGTCCCATCTTCCAAATACTCTTGATAAGTATCTTGCATAACTTTAGGCTCTTTAATTGGACAGGCTTCTAAACTTGTATTCTTTTGTTCAAATTCAAATTCATTAAAATACTCGTCTAACTTCTGAAAAACTTTCTTTTTATCAATTTTTCCATAAATAATTGTGTAAGAATTTGAAGGGTGATAGTAATCATGATGATACTTTCTAATATCCTCGACTGTCAAATTTACAATTTCTACCGGGTCACCTCCCTGCAAGTGTGCAAAAGTGGAATTAGGAAAAAGATGTTTTAAATTATCGTAATAACTTCGTCTCTCATATCCAAGTAAAGAATCTTTCATCTCATTAAATACAATTCCATTAAACTGGTATTTACCATCCTCTTTCTTATAGAAATAACCTTCTCTTTTAAATGTATTCTCATCTAAGGTTGGGAAAAAGACAAAGTCTAAATAAATATCCATAATATTTAAGAAGTCTTTTTTAAAAGACGAAGAAAAATAGTACATAGTTCTATCTTGGAAAGTCCCAGCATTTAAAAAAGTAGATAGAGAGTTATTTAACAGGTAGTCTAGGTTCCCTCTTTGATTATATTTTCTGGAACCTTCAAAAACAGCATGTTCTAAAATGTGAGTAATTCCGGTTGAGTCTGTAACTGGAGTTTTAAAATAAATTCCAAAAGCAGCATTTACATTTTCACAATCGTAGAATAAAACTTTTGCTTTGGTTTTTTTATGTTCGTAAAAGAAAACTTTGGTGTCTTTTTCTGGAATTCTATCTTTTTTATATAGGTTAAAAGAGTTAGAGACCTGAAATTTCATACTTAAATTATATCAAAATTTAAACTTAAACAGCATATTTGGAGTATAATTAGGTCATGAATGAAAAGTTTTTTAAAATTCTACCTCTTCTTGGAATTGGTTTTGTAGTTCTTTTAATGTTCTTCACTTCAAAACCACCTGAATCTAATACCCAACTTAAAAGTGTTTTAAATTCACAAGCTACTTCAAACCCAACTACTCAAAATGCAAATAATAGTAATAATTTACAAGGAAATCAAAACATGCAAAAAACACAAATGTCCTTACCTACTCAAGTTATAGATGTTAACAAAACTTACTATGCTAAGTTTGAAACAAATTTAGGAAGCTTTAAAATTAAGCTTTTTACTAAAGAAGCCCCTTTAACAGTAAATAATTTTGTTTATCTAGCTCAAAATAAATTTTACGACGGGCTTATTTTCCACAGAATCATTAAAGATTTTATGATTCAAGGAGGAGACCCATTAGGTAGCGGATCAGGCGGACCTGGGTACAAATTCGGGGACGAGCAATCTGGTAAAAAACTTGTCAAAGGATCTCTTGCTATGGCAAACGCAGGACCAAATACTAACGGAAGTCAGTTCTTTATAGTTACTGCCGCTTCCACACCATGGTTAGATGGAAAACATACAAATTTTGGAGAAGTAGTAGAAGGTTTAGATGTAGTTGAAAAAATGTCACTGGTTAAAACTGGACAAAACGATAGACCAATTGAAAATATCACTATCACTAAACTAGACATCATTACTGAATAAATTGTGGCCCTAGGTCAAACAGATTTTGGAAATATATATTTTAAAAAACCAAAGGAAATATATTTTCCAGAATCTGTAGACTCTCTTAAACAAATTGTTTCGAAACTCTATCACGAAGAAAAAAAATTTGTCATAAGAAATACAGGACACTCTGTTAACGGTCAAACCTTAACATCAGACTATCAAATAGATTTATCCAAACTTAAAAATATTATTTTTAACGAAGAAGAGTTAGAAGTTACCTGCCTTGCAGGTGATACTTGGATTGATATATTCAACAACATAAAATTTCCAAAATATGCACTTCCGGTTTTCCCAAATAACCCAGGTCAAAAAATTCAAATTGGAGGAACAGCGAGTGTTGGGGGAATTGGCCCATACTCATTTAAATACGGAGGCCTCTGGAACTATATTAAAAGAATAAAGTTAATATTACCAAATGGTGAAGAATTAGAATGCTCAAGAAATAAAAATGAAGAATATTTTAAGTATGCTGTAGGAGGTTTTGGGAAAATTGGAATTATTGCCGAACTAACATTTGAAGTAATTAAATCTAATAAAAAAATTGCTATTTTAGAAATTCTTAACTTTTCAGATAAAAAGTATTTCCAAAATATAGAAACAGCATTAGGTAACAACTCTATTGTGGGTATCTCTGGGATTTCAAAAGGAGGTAAATATTTTGGATCTTCTCCAAATGCTTTAATGATGATTCTAGAATCAAACGACTTAGAAAATGAGTTTTATAATCTTGATTCTAAATTTGAAAATAACCCAATTCGTTTAATTCTAAAAGAAAATAAAAAAGAATATTTTGATTTAAATTTCACATATACTGAAATAAATAAAAAACAAATTTTTGAATACTACCCAATAGATTTAAATAGAAATCATCTTCAAGGAATCCATCCTTGGGCTGATTTTATTTTTGATTTTGAGAGTTACCAAACTTTTTTACCAATTCTTAGGGAAGTAATTCAAAATTATAATTTAGAAAAATATATTCTGACTCAATCTTTTTTAAACGGAAAAATATCTATCAATATCATGCCTACATATATTGGAAAATATTTAGGAAATGATTTTCCTTTAGTTCCAGAAGTTGTAAAAATTAAAGATGCTTATTCTTATGGTATAGGTTTTATGCCAACAATCCCAAAGCACGAGGTTAAAAAAACACTTAACGCCATTTCAGATTTAACTAAACTTACCTACCAATTAAATGGGAAAAGATACTTGTACGGAATACATAATCTTTCTCAAGATAATTTAGAAAAACAATTTGGAAAAGAAACTTTAGAAACTTGGGTTAGGTTAAAAAAAGAAGTTGACCCTAAAAATTTACTTAATTCTCATGTAATTTTTCAATAGTTCTTCCAAGCTCAGCATTTGATGGCTCACTTAGAATAGTCCCATTAGTAAAAATGATTGTTGGAATTATTCTCATACCATTATTTGTTGCTTCAACAAATTTAGTGTTTTCTTCACTATTATCGATATCTTTAAATTCAAACTCTAATTTATGGCTATTTAAAAAAGCTATCGCCCTTAAAGTATCAGGACACCACATTGCACCATACATAACTATTTTTTGATTTTTCATGAATTAATTAAATCACAATTCTTTTACTTGATAAAGATTTGAAAGTTTAAATCCATTTTTCTCGTAATATTTTCTTGTTCCAATAGCGGAGAT
>Ga0214923_10006770_pt1 | contig 12734 bp, 25 predicted proteins | sample LL1510_MetaG_FD_177993 | JGI IMG/M metagenome (GOLD analysis project Ga0214923, IMG submission 177993) | Freshwater microbial communities from Lake Lanier, Atlanta, Georgia, United States - LL-1510 | ecosystem: Environmental > Aquatic > Freshwater > Lake | place: USA: Georgia | collected...
AGCATGAGCAAGCCTGTTCGCCAATCACGCCCACTTACCCGACCGTTCCCCAAACTTGCTCCTCCTCCTGGTCGTGAGACTAAGCATTTTCCCAGTTTAGATACTGGTGTCAAGGGTGCTGTCAACATCCGTGCTATCCCCACTTACACTGGTGACAAAATTATCGGTATAGGTACCATGCATAAGTCTAACGCAGTACCTATTTTCAGTAATCAAGAGGCTGAGGATATCAGTAAAATGCGTCGGGGATAGTATGGAAATTAAAATTACTGAAGTGTTTACTTCAGGGGCTTCATACACACACCGTGTAGAGTTTTAAAAGGATGTTGATACTAAGGTTTGTGATTGGTTAAATGGGAATAAAATTCCACATACTAGAATAGGTCATAATATATTTTACTTAAATAAACAAAGTGCTGGTTGGTTATTGATGAGGTGGGGGTAATTGTGAGTTGGCAATATAACGATGTAGATAAATGGGAAACTATTGTACGCTGGTGTTATGATAATCTTAGAGGATTTTGGTCGGCATCGTTTGAAACTATATCATTCAAGGACGAGAGTGACTACGCTTGGTTCATTTTACGGTTGGGCGGGAATTGACAACAGCCAACAAATGGCTGTATACTACTAGTATTGAGCCAATTTTAACTATAACGGCGGAAAGAGAACTATATGAGTGGTGTTTAAAGCATTTTGGTAGGTATGGTGTAACATGGACTACTTACTACGATTCATTGTCACATAGAATAAATGTAAGATTTAAAAAAAAGTGAAGATTGCGTATTGTTTAGTTTGAGATGGCAATGAACTTACATATGACAATACAAGAAAATTATGTTATTGTAGACAATAAACAGTGTGATGCCTTTGAGGTACTACAGTGGGTTAAAAAAATTGTCCACACTACATTTCTAATCATTACCATGAGCAAAGGGGCGGTAACAACCTTATTGATTTTTGTTTTGTATATTCTGAGCAGGGTAAGAAAGAAATGGCTTGGATGATATTGAGGTGGAGCTAATTAATCCTTTTCTATCTAACTATCCTGGTTTAACCAAAGAAAAAGTAAAGTATTCAGAGATGTTATATTGGTTACACAATTATGTACAAAAGGCATACCATTTAGATGGTAAACCATATAAAATTAGTTCAGTTGCCATGTACGCTGAATGGCGTAGTCAAGATACATAAAGTTGGATATTTAGGTTAGAAGGCATTCCTCCAAAAAATAAAATTATAATAAAGGAAAGTAAATACGATGTTTGGTTTAAATTGTTTTGGTTGTAGTTGTGGCAAAAATTAAACCATTTCAAGACTATGATGACGATGACCCTGAAATAGAAAAAAGGGTAAATCGTTACAAGTTTTGGCAATCACTGAAAGAAATTAGAAAAGAATTTGTTGAAAAAAATGGAACATTTGATATTGAAGATTTTGACAAATTTCTACAAGAAACTTATGGATTAAAGTTGTTAACTATAGATGGCAATATTACCGATGGATTTGACATTATTGATGAGAAACTGTATACTATATACTTGTTAAAATATAGGTAAAATAAATGTTTTTCTTTAAAAAATCACAAATAGTTTTAGACTGCTTTACTCACTTACCATATGCATATGATTATGCAAAAATTGATAACGGAGCAAAGTTCTTCCCTGAATGGTGGAAAACTACTCCAAAGCTTATTGATACAGGTGAAAGAATTACAGCAACTATAAAAAGTTGTAAAGGATTAATTGAATATTATAAAAACAGTATAGTTATTCCAAGTTGGTTTGGGATGGAATTTCAAATTTTAAGTGAACCAGATGAAAAGGGTTATATTTGGAAATACATTGCTACGAACAATGACGTTAGTTTTGAAAATCATAGTAAGGAACAATTTGAAGGTTTTTGTCAAGAGGATGGGCTTAGTTTAAAGTTAACATCCCCATGGCGTTTTAAAACAAACAAGTTTTGTAATTTTGTTTGGAGTCAACCAATATGGAATAATAGATCACTAGTTAACAAACTTACAGTGTTGCCTGGGGTATTAGATTTTTACTATCAACATGGCACCGCTATAAATTTTTTTTGTACAATACCTAAAACTGATATTACAAAAGTTAATATTGAACCATTATCTCCTTTAGTAATATTACATCCTTTGCATGATAAAAAAATAATTATTAAAAATCATCTTATTGATGAGAAGGAATATGAAAGAATTAATGGTATATGGAAATTCATCTATTTATCAGAAGGTTTAACATTGTACAGAGACAAAAAAAGAATTAAAGATAACTTAGATAAAAGTAATTGTCCATTTGGGAAATAATAATGAATACTCAAGAACCACTTTTTAGTATAACAGCCCGTGATTGTCAATGGTCATATACAAAAGGCACAGGTGCGGATAGAGATGATTTTTGTATTGAATGGTTAGCGGAGATAAATGATGCGTAAGATTGTTATTAATGATGATTGGGGAGGGTTTTGTCTGAGCTTTGAAGCCATGCAATTGTATGCTAAATTGTCGGGGTTTACATTAGCTACTGATGACTATGATAACGAATATTTGATCCACTCATCAGGAACACAAATTTATGACAGTAATTTACAGCGTGATGATCCAATTTTAATACAAGTCTTTGAGCAGTTAGGTAAGAAAGCAAATGGAATACACGCAAGTTTAAAAATTGTAGAGATACCTGATGATGTTGATTGGATAATCGTAGAATATGATGGAGTTGAACATGTCGCAGAAAAACATAGAACTTGGTGTTGAGATGGAACAAAATTTGGAAGTATTCGTATAGAATGTTATAAGGAAGAAACAAGTGAAAAACAGTATTAAACAACTAGCTAAAAAACACCTTTATACAGTAGAAGGTGAAACTTTTTGGGAAGCAGAAGGTTATAATGAATTTGCCAAAGAGATTATTGAAATTTGTGCAGGAACAGTTGACCATATTAATATGAGTGGTGGCGGGACTATTGGAGAACTTATAAGGTCTAAGTTTAATGAATAAGCAACTAAATGATTTAGACAAAGTGGGCAATTTTCTAGTTGGTATATTTCATCGTTTAGCATTGTTTGGTATCGGTGCTGCCACAGTGTGGGCAGCAGGCTGGGAGTTTTTGGTTATGTTCCAAAAACATCATGCTAGTATACAAGACTTACTATTATTGTTTATTTACTTAGAAATCGGGGCTATGGTTGGGATATATTTTTCAACTAATCATATGCCTGTAAGATTTCTTATTTACATTGCTATCACTGCAATTACCCGATACATTATTGATTTGGTGGCAGGGCATGATAAAATATATGAAATATTAGCAATGAGTGGTGCAATATTTGTTTTAGGTGCAAGTGTCCTAATTGTTAGGTACGCAAGCAAAAACTTTTCAAGCGATAAAAATGAAACTAGCATTGGGTAGTGACCTTCACTTAGAGTTTGGTGATTGTTTTTTTGAAAACGAGCAAAACGCAGAAGTATTATTGCTATCTGGTGATATCCTTATTGCCCAAGAATTACATGACTTTAAAGAACCAATTAATGATTTAATTAAATTAGGTCGTAAACAAGAGGCTGTTGTTAGATACCGTGATTTTTTAAAGCGTTGCAGTCAAAGCTTTAAGCATGTGATTTATGTGGCTGGAAATCATGAGTTCTATCATGGTAAATGGCCTCTTGGGAATACTTACCTAAAAGAAGAATGTGCGAATTATCCTAACATTTATTTTTTAGATAATGAAACAAAGGTTATTAATGACATTGTTTTTATCGGTAGCACAATTTGGACTGATATGAATAAGCATGACCCATTAACACTACGTGCTGTGGGCGGTATGTTAAATGATTATAACGTTATTAGAAATAGTAATGAGGATTATAGAAAACTTCAACCAATTGATATTTATAAGGAACATAATAAGTCATTAAAATATATTGATTCAGTTATAAAAGATGGTAACAAGTATGTTGTTGTGGGACACCATGCTCCTTGTAAGTTATCAACCAAACCGCAGTATGCCAAAGATCATTTAGTAAATGGTGGTTATAGTTCTGACTTAACAAATTTCATTTATGCACACCCACAAATTGTGTTATGGACGCATGGGCATACACATGATGTATATGATTACATGGTTGGAAGTACCCGTGTAGTATGTAATCCGCGTGGTTATGTAGGATATGAAGTACAAGATGAACATTTTAAATTTATGTATTTGGATGTTTAGTTGTGTAGTAAATTACCCAAAATAGTTGTAAGTATTTGCGTAATTTGTTATTATAGTAACACGTTGTGAAACAACGATTTTTAAAGGGAAATATATGCGAGTAACAAAACAAAGTCAACTTTTAGAAGCACTACGTAGCGGCGAACAACTTACTGCTACTGAAATTAGCCAGCGTTTCGGAATCAAGAATCCTACTGCGACAGTTAGTGATTTGCGTTTCAGTGGTTTTGCAGTTTACGCTAACCAGCGTAAAAACCAACCCACTACATATCGCCTTGGTACTCCAAGTCGTAAAGTTGTAGCAGCTGGATATCGTGCCTTGTCACTTGGCCTTGATGCTTAATCTCGGGAGAGATCAATAGTTTATAACGGGCTAGTCATAGCCCGTTTTTTTCTTTTATTGGAGATTTTATGAACCATCAGACAGATGAAATTATGACAGTTATGCAAGAAGAATGTGCCGAAGTTATTGTAAGTATAAGTAAATGTAAGCGTTTTGGATTACACACATTAGTGCCAGAAACCACAAACAAAGAAACAAACATGCTAAGGTTGTCTAAAGAAATTGGAGATTTGTTGGCAATGGTAGATTTATTGATTCAACAAAAACTTGTAACAAACCAAGAACTTGAAGAATTTAAGGCAGCGAAGATTGAGAAACTTAAAAAATGGTCTAATATTAAAATAAATAAAACATGAACGAAACTTTTTGGTTTGGTGTGGTCGTAGGATTTGTTTTCGGATTTATGTTTTTGGCAGTTCGTTTACGAAAAGAAATTGATAACATAATTATTGAAAACACTAAAGTCGTTGAAAACAATCTCAAAAAACCGCCTTTATTAAGCTTAGAATACGAGAGCAACGTTTGGTTAGTGTATAATGAAAAAACAAACACTTTTGTATGTCAAGGTAATAACTTTGATGAACTTATTGTCAACTTGAGTACATCCAAAATATACAATGCAGTAATACAACATAAAGATGTTAATGGCAAATATAAGTTTTATATTTTATACAACGGAAAATTAGAACTAGCAAAAAGTGTATGAAAGTATCAATTAGTAAGTATAATAAAATAGGCCAAAAGCAACAAATTGTCATAGATAACTATGATACATATAGTTTGGATCATACATTAGCGTATATAATTTTACCCATGCTATTACAATTAAAAGAATTAAAACATGGTGTACCTAATGAATTTGCTAAGGTTGGCGGTGAATCTTATGATGAGCAATATAGTTTTGATTTTTATACTGAAACTGTAGATGAAAATTTTGAAAAAGCAATACAGGCTTGGGATGATATTCTTAATAAAATGATTTGGTCTTTTTACCAAATTGCTTATGTAGATTATAATAGCCTATATCATCATGGTAAAAGAGATTACGAATTTAAAAAAAGTGATAGACAATATGAAAACCCAATTACAAAACAAAAACAAGATACATTTGAAATTGTAGATAAAGACCCAAATAGTCATTGGTTTGACTATGTTGGACTAGACTTACATAACGAGCGTATACAAGAAGGGTTAGATTTGTTTGCGAAATATTACAGAAATCTTTGGGATTAAATGGAAAATACTGATTTCTATACAGAGTTGTCAATAAAATATGGTGAATTGAACCATTACATAGAATGGTGTAGAGACAATTGTACTGACAAATGGTCTATAAACATTCTTACTGAAGCAGGCAACCAACCAGGTAACTATCTTTTTAAATTTAAAAACAGCACTGACTATACTACTTTTATATTATGGAAATCGTAAAAGTTTACTTTTTATCTGGCAATGATGAAGATTTCAAACACATTTTAGTTGATAAATCAATTAAAAAGCATATTGAAAAAACTACAAAGTTCTTAAATTACATTTTTTTAGAGTTTGCTAGTAACACTCCTGATCAAGTAATAAGCTATTTTGTTATCAAGTATAGCGATTATATAAAAGATTTTAATCAAATTATCCCTGATCGTACACCAGTCATGTTCAAAGATTATACTCCTAAAAATTATAAAAGTGTAGATAAATAGATAGAGGAGATATCGCTATGGACTTTCGCCAATACCTTGATTTATTAGAAAACCTTGAAACAGAACCACAGGTTGGTGATGTTGTTGAATTTGAATGTGGTGACACATTGATTGAAACAACCATTGCTGATTTAACCGAAGACGGTATTATTGTACATACTGATACGACAATGATGGAAATGTTTGTGCAAGGTCGTCGTAAAATCAATGAAATGATGCGTATGGGAGTTGATAGTGATGCTAGTGCTTCAGGATCATATAAGCTTGGTGAAGAAGATATGGAAGAAGCAAAGTACCAAGGGCGTGAAGTAAAATTAGGCAAGCCCATGAAAGGTGATGTAGCTAAGTCTAAAGTATATGTTCGTGGGCCAAAGGGTAATGTCGTAAAAGTTAACTTTGGTGATAAAAACATGCGTATTAAAAAGAGCAATCCTAAGCGTAGAAAGTCATTTAGAGCACGACATAATTGTGATAATCCTGGACCACGTTGGAAAGCAAGATATTGGTCCTGTAGAGCTTGGTGACCAAAATATTTTACAACACTATAAAAAATAGATAAAATAATATAATGACTAAGAAAACTTTAGGGAATGATGCCCTACATTATGAAGTAATCACCCAAGAAGACCCTGATTCAGGAGATGTTATCATTCCATTACCACTTCCTGTATTAGAAAAATTAGGTTGGAAAGAGGGAGATGAAATACAATTTGCTGTAGACAACGGCAAAATTTATCTAAGAAAAAAATAACTTAATGGACACAATTAACAACACTATTACTACTAATGATATACCATGTATAGATTTATCATGGGCAGACACTATAAGCATAGAACCGTGGGAATTTGATTTTATAAACATTTCTGGAGACAGTACTTATAGTTTTGCAAATAATTCAACACATGGATCACAAAACAGTTCTTCAGGGATATATTCAAATACTAATCCATATAATTATCCAAATAATATTTTTACAATAGGAAATACTAATACACAAACAGGACCTTCTAATATCACTTGGGAACCAGTATCATTTCCTCATCCAAATTTAAAAGTAGAAGGAGATGCTGAATTTGCTGCTGATATTAAATTAAAAGGCAAAAGTTTGTCAGAAGTTTTAGATAACATTGAATCTAGACTAGGTATTCTACACCCCAATCCCGAACTTGAAGAAAAATGGGAAGAACTTAAAGCATTATCAGTTAGATATAAAGAACTTGAAAAAGATATTATTGAAAAAGAAAACCTTTGGAGTATTTTAAAAAAATAAAGTGAAGTCAGACAACACTATTAAAATTACAGGGCATATCATTGATGTAATGCCCAATGCAACATTTAAAGTAAAATTAGAAACTAATGTTGTAGTACATGCATATATTTCAGGAAAAATGCGTCAAAATGAGATTAGAATATTACTAGGTGATGAAGTAGATGTTGAACTTAGTGTATATGATCTTACAAAAGGAAGAATTGTACGGCGTCACTAGCAAGTATCTGATAAATACTTGATGCGTGATTTTATTACATTACTTGAGGACAAATCAAAGCCTCAAGATATAGAAATTATTCCACTAAACTTCACTATTAATGAAGTTAAACCTGTTATGTCCGAAGATACTCTTAATTTGCACTATGACAAATTGGCAAAAGGGTATGCGGAAAGATATAATAAAAACGAAGGTGATAAAGAATTCAATTATGCGGGAGCTTTCTTGCACAATTTGTGGTTCCCTCAATTTAGAGAAGTAAGAAATAATAATATTCCAAATGGCCCAATGAAGGGATTTATTGATAAGCATTATGGAAATTACGACAATTTTCGTAATAAATTTGAAATTGAAGCAATGAAGTTACAAGGTTCAAATTGGATTTATTTAGCATATGATGGGTCAATAAAAACTATAAAAAATCATCAAGTTCGTAGTGATATTTTAGTTTTAATTGACTGGTGGGAACATGCTTTTATATTAGATTATGGAAGTGACAAAAAGAAATACCTTAAAGAAATATGGAAAATTATAAATTGGAATGTAGTTAATACTAGGTGGGGTAAAAGTTTGTGAAACCTGTTTTAATTTTGGAACATCAAATTCCAGAAAACATCGCATATTTAGGTACATGGTTAATAAAAAATAATATAAAATTCAGAGTTTTTAATGCTGAAAAAGATAAAGAGTTTCCAAACAATATAGAAGCATATAGCGCATTAGCAGTTATGGGCGGGGCTATGAGTGCTAACGATATGTTATTTACGAACAAAAAAGCAGAAATCCTTATTTTACAAGCCATGTATAGAGATATTCCTGTATTAGGCCACTGTTTAGGTGGACAACTTATGGCTAAGGCATTAGGAGCAAAAATAACAGTTAATGGAGTACCTGAGATTGGTTGGCAAAAAATTAGTTACAATATTGCCGATCCCTTAGTAACTGAATGGTTTAGAGATAATCCTACAGATTATGTAATACATTGGCATTACGACACATTTGAAATTCCTACAGGAGCAAAAAGATTAGCAACAACAGAAGCTTGTTCAAATCAAGTTTTTGTAATAGATAAACATATAGGAATGCAATTTCATATTGAAATAGATCAAAAAAAGTTAGATTTTTGGGTTACAAATAAAGATGAAAATTGGCAAAAGGCAATTGAAAAATATAAAACTGTACAAGATAAGAATGAAATGTTAATTGGTGCTGAAAAATATTTATTACAACACCAAAAAACCGCTGATGCTATTTACAGTAAATGGTTATCAAAAACTGAATATGGACATATGTTATGAAATACGATGAAATAAATCCAAAAAAACTTGTCATATTTGATATTGATGATACTTTAGTTAATACCAGTACAAAAGTTAATGTTATCAAAGATGGCAAGATTATTAAAAAACTGAATAGCCATGATTTTACTCATTACAAATTACAACCTGGTGAAGAATTTGACTTCGGCGCATTTAGAAATGCCAAAGAATTTTTTCAAAAATCTAAGCCTATTATCCCCATGATATCTCAATTAAAACAAGACATAAACACAGGTAATAAAGTTGTAATGGTTACTGCAAGAGCAGATTTTGATAATAAAGAACTATTTCTTAATACATTTAGGAAATTTGGTATAGATATTGATAAAGTGCATGTTTACAGAGCAGGTAATATTGAATTGAAAATACCAACTGAAGAAAAAAAGAAAATGATAATTCGTAAACTTTTAAATGCTAATGATTATACCAAAGCTATTATGTATGATGATGCCAAACCAAATTTAGATTTGTTTACAAGTTTAAAGAAAGAACATCCAAAAGTTAAGTTTTATGCTTGGTATGTTACTCCTAAGGGCGAGGCAGTTGAATATAAGAGGACAAATGAAAGTTTATGATAAATTTATCTGAAAGCGCAGCAAATAAAATTGCTGAAATTTTGTCTGAAGAAGGACCGAATATGAAGATCCGTGTATTTGTACAGGGAGGTGGGTGTTCTGGTTTTAGTTATGGTTTTAGTATTGATGAAGACCAAAGTGACGATGATTTTGTTATTGAAGCATACAATGTTAAAATATTAGTAGATGCCATGAGCGCACAATATCTACAAGGATCAGAAATAAATTATAAAGATGATATAGAAGGATCAAGTTTTGTAATTAAAAATCCAAATGCAACCACTACTTGCGGTTGTGGTAATTCATTTTCCATTTAATTTTTTTAACAACTAATTCTTAAGTTAAATAATAACAAACTTATTTAATCTTATGGAACAATATAAACAGCAAATTCATCAACTATTTCCAACAATAGTATACTCAGCTACTTATCCGAAAAAAATAAAACCTGAAATCTTAGAATTTACTAAGAACCAAGAATGGGTTAAAAATACATATAACCTTTCAAGTAAGAATACTTTTGTATTAAAAAATCCATTATTTAAAAAAATTAGAAAATTTATTCAATATAATCTAGATTGGTATTTAACTTATGTTATTAAACCAAAATGGCAAGTTAAAATGCAAATTACTCAATCTTGGTTAAATGCATCAAATAAAGGAGACGCACATCATGGCCACTCTCATTCTAATGGCTATCTTAGTGGTGTATTTTATTTAAATGCTAATGAAAATGATTGTATTCAATTTAGTAGAGATATAAATAATTACAGTATGTCAATTCATACAGAAAACTTTGATATTTTAAACTCATCTAGTTGGAATATGCCTGTAAGAACTGGATTGGTTTATATATTTCCATCTACATTGCAACATAATGTGCCTCCCGTTGAAGGTGAACACACAAGAATGAGTTTAGCATTTAATGCTTTCCCTACAGGTGTTATGGGAAATGAAAGTAATCTAACCAAACTTACTTTAAAGTCATACGAAGAATAACCATCAATAACTTAGTCCTGTTTTGATAAATACAAAATAAGGACTAAGAAATGGCTATTTCAGGACAACTGAACATAAATATTGGGCTACCTAATGAATCTACAGGTAGCGATTCGCTTTATACAGCGTTTACAAAAATTGAAGATAATTTTACTAATGTATTTGCCTGTGCTAGTCCATATGCAAATATAATTGCTGGTGATGGCATATCAACTGATGATGATTCAGCAAATGGCAATATAACAATTAATAATACTGGTGTTATAAATATTTTACCAACTGCCAGTATTAATGTAACAGATGATGGTAATGGAAATTTTCAACTATCGGTTACTATGGATGCAAGTGGTAATATTGTCGGTGGTGTTACTAGCGTAGGTCTACAAAGTGCTTCAAGTTCACGATTAACTGTTACAGGTGCTAGTCCAATAACAAGTACAGGAACTTGGATTGTTGATTTAGCTACAAGTGGTGTTACAGCTGGGTCCTACACATATCCAACTATGACAGTTGATACATATGGTAGAGTTACTAGTATTAGTAGCGGAGCCAGTGTAGGAACTGTAACAAGTGTAGGATTAACACCAGGTGCAGGTATACAAATTACAGGTAGTCCTGTAACAACATCAGGTAGTATAACAGTTACCAACACAGGTGTAACAAGCTTGACTGCTGGAACAGGTATTACTTTAAGTTCTAGCAATGGTGCGGTAACAATTAGTAGTCCAACGACAGGTGGCACTGTAACTAGTGTTGCTGTAACTAGCGGATCTTTGACTGTTACAGGAAGTCCAATAACAACATCAGGTACAATACAAGTTGAAGTTCCCACTAATTTTGTATCACCCGGGAATGTTACAAGTATTGGAAATATTAAAGCTGGTATTCCAGCTAAAGTAACATTATTTGCTGCCAATGGTGATGTTGCAAGTTTGGGTAATGTAAGTTCAGGTGGTGGGAACGCATTATTATATGCCAATGGTTTAATTACGGGTACAGATATTTCAACTTCAGGTGATCTTTATGCTGCAGGAAATGCTAATATTGCTGATAGTTTACGAGTTGACAATTCTGCAAATTTTTATGGTGGAATATATTTAATTGATACCTCATCTATTAATTTTTCTGATTCAACTGGCTCACCTGCTGATACATCAATATATTACATAAATTCAGGAGGAAGTGAGGCTTTAGTCCTAGCACTTAATAATGATAATGGTATTGAAATATATAATGACCTTGTAAATATTGCTAAGGATTTAACTACATCAACTAAAGTAAGGTTTGCGGGTAGTGTTGATACATTAACAAATGGTGGCGCAGCCAATCTAGATAGATTTTCAACAATATTTTCAACTTCGGCAGCATGGACGGCTACTTTAGCAGCAGGAACAGATGGTCAAGTTAAGACATTTATGATGGCAGCTGATGGTGGTGACATGGTCATCACGGTGACCAATGCAGGTTGGAAAACAAGTGGTACAGGTACAATGACATTTAATGATATAGGTGATGCTTGTACATTACAATGGGTCAATGGCAAATGGTATTGTATAGGCAATAATGGTGTAGTATTTGCTTAATTTAGGGAATAAAGAATGACAACAACAGTAAAAATTACAGAACTAGCAAACATTGGGGCAAATATTGCTACTAATACTTTGGTGCCCGTTGTGAACATGGCAGGTACACCAGAAACCCAAAAAGCAAATTTACAAATAGTAGGCAATTTAATTCTTAACCAAGCAGGTAATAACTTGGTAAGGGCAGCACAGGCAAATATTGCACTAAGTGTAGCAAATGCAGCACAACCAAACATTACAAGCGTAGGCACATTGACAACTCTAACAGTATCAGGTAATGTAACTGCTGGAAATATTATAACTTCAGGAAAAGCTAATTTAGGAAATTCAGGTAATGTTATTATAACAGGTGGCAGTGCAGGTTATGTATTATCAACAGATGGTGCAGGAAATCTAAGTTGGACAGCAGGTGGGGGAGGTATACAAGGACTGCAGGGTGTAAATGGAAGCCAAGGACTGCAGGGTGTAAATGGAAGCCAAGGACTGCAGGGTGTAA
>Ga0214923_10006772_pt1 | contig 12731 bp, 11 predicted proteins | sample LL1510_MetaG_FD_177993 | JGI IMG/M metagenome (GOLD analysis project Ga0214923, IMG submission 177993) | Freshwater microbial communities from Lake Lanier, Atlanta, Georgia, United States - LL-1510 | ecosystem: Environmental > Aquatic > Freshwater > Lake | place: USA: Georgia | collected...
TTCTTCAATATGTGCCAGCGTGCGGATGCCGCCGCCCAGCTCCATGGGGATCGAGATGTTGGCAAGAATATCCTTCACCGCCTGCGTGTTGACAGATTTACCCTCAAACGCGCCATTGAGATCGACCACATGCAGCCATTTGAAGCCTTGGGTTTCAAAGAGCTTGGCCTGCTGTGTCGGCGTGCGCCCAAAGGACGTTGCGGTGCTCATGAGTCCTTTGAGCAGCCTGACACACTGACCGTCTTTGAGGTCGATGGCGGGATACAAAATCATATCAATTCAGAAACCGGTTTGAGTTCCTTGTAGAAAAAGTGCCCGGAGACCATACTGCTGTTCACAAACTCATAGTTAGGTAATTTTCCCCACTCGATATAGCCATGTTCGCTATACAGCGTGATGGCGCGGGCTTGCGTGCTGCGCACATCCAGTTTAAGTGTGGAGAACCCTTGTATCGATGCTTCGCGCTCCGCAGCTTCCAGCAGGGCTTTTGCCAGTCCGTGATTGCGTGCCCAGGGCGCGACGAAGTGCCCTTCAATGCTGGCGCAGAAGGCAGACGTCTCACGGCTCTTGCTGGGTTTTACCAGTTGAATGGATGCCACGACCACACCGTCCAGCCGCCCCACAAACAAGGTGCGTTCGGGCACCATGGTGACGCCCTTCCAATAAGACTCCAGCACCTCGCGTACCGGCGGGCTGACCCAGTTAAATCCGATGCCGTCGGTGATGGCATCTTCCGTTGCCTGACACAGATCGGCAAGGTCGGAACCTTTGAAGGTTTTGAGCTTTTCAACCGCTATTGCCATTAGGTCATCCGCATAAAATTTTCAATCAGTTGCAGCCCCGTCCGTTGACTTTTCTCCGGATGGAACTGGGTGCCTAGCATATTGTCTTTGCCAATGCACGCAGAAACGCTGCCGCCATAATCCACCGTGGCCAGACAATGGTCCGGATGATCGCATTGTGCGTGAAAACTATGCACGAAATAGGCATGGTCTCCCTCAGCGATGTTGCGCAGCAACATATGAGATTTATTCATGATATTCAGGTTGTTCCACCCCATGTGTGGAATTTTCAGCGATGCGTCGGCGGGGGTAATGGGTACCACGTTTCCGGCAATCCACCCCAGCCCCGCATGGGTGCCATATTCCAGGCTTTGTTCCAGCATCATCTGCATTCCCACGCAGATACCGAGAAACGGTTTTTGCTGTGCGAGCACGCACTCATTCAAGGCTTCCACCATGCCGTCTATGCGTTTTAGTCCGGCGATGCAATCGGCAAACGCCCCCACGCCGGGCAATACAATATGCGAGGCATTGCGCAACAGGTCGGGATCGGTGGTAAGGGTAATGCTGTGGCGGAGTGCGGTATCATGACACACGCGTTCAAACGCTTTAACTGCAGAATGCAGATTGCCGGAACCGTAATCGATAATGGCGATGGTCATGGTGGTGACGCGTCCTTATGCCGCGACCAGATGGGCGTGTTGATCCAGAAAGCGGCGTTCTGCCAAACTTTGATTTTCACCGCTGACGACCGCAGCAGTCACGTATCCTTGCTGGGTGAGGCCTTCGCGCAGATAATCATTGGCGACATAGCCAACCCACAGCTGGAAGGCAAACTGGAAGATGCTCAGCGCTGCCGCATCAAGCCCTACCAGATCAACCCCATAAACCAGCCCGACATTGACCAGCACAATCACGCAGGAAAGGAACCACAGCCGATGATAGAGCGTCCACAGGATGGTGAGGATGAACGCAGGCCAACTGAAGCCTTCGCGCACGAACACCATGTCATTCTCGTTGGTTTTTTCATCCGGTTTGATGTGGACCGTAAACAGCTTGAGTGATGAATGGCGACGCATAGTTAGTTTCCAAGCACGCCTTTGGTGGAGGGAATCGCATCGCTTTTGCGCGGGTCGATGGTAATCGCCTGACGCAATACGCGCGCCAGCCCCTTAAAGCAGGACTCCACGATATGGTGATTGTTGACGCCATAGAGGTTTTCGATATGCAAGGTCGCGCCACTATTCATGGCAAAGGCCTGAAACCACTCGCGGAACAGCTCCGTATCCATGTCACCCAGCTTGGGCTTGCTGAACTCCACTTTCCACACAAAGTAAGGCCGGCCCGACAGGTCAATCGCCACGCGCGTCAAGGTTTCATCCATCGGCGACAAGGCGTCGGCATAGCGCATGATGCCACGCTTATCATCGAGCGCTTTGGCTACAGCCTGACCCACGGCAATGCCACAATCTTCGGTGGTGTGGTGGAAGTCGATATGCAGATCGCCCACGGCCTCAATTTTCAGATCGATCAAGCTATGGCGCGATAGTTGCTCCATCATGTGATCAAGGAATCCAATACCGGTTTTCACCTCATAGATGCCCGTGCCGTCCAGATTTACATCCACCCGGATTTTGGTTTCATGAGTATTGCGTTCGATGGTTGCTGTGCGCATGGCCAATCCTCTGCCGTTTATCACCCGCACCTTGTGGCGATTTTATTGTCTAATGTCAATCAATCCCTCACATTAAGAAGGTCTATATCAGATTTGGGGTTTCAAGACCAACGTTTTGACTTCAAAAGGTTTTAATGACAACGCTGTTGCGGAGTCGGCGGTAAACAGTGCAGGCGGTGCTTCCGGCGCCCACTGCGAAGTGACCTGAAAACGCGATAGCGCTTCTTTGGGTAGCTCTAGAATCTTTGCTAGTTCCAACGAAACGGTTTGCGGTTTATCGCTGGGATTACGCAGTGTGATAATTGACTCGGTTTCTTCCCATGCGGCCCAGCCATAAACCTCGTCTTTATTAGGATTTCCGCCGATCCAATGAGTGTCACGCAGGGTTGCCGCGTGCTTTTGGGCAAAGCTACTGGCATCTTTGAGGGTTTTCCAATGGCGGTCCTGGAGCAAAGACGGGGTGACATAAAGCTCTTGCAGCTGTGTTCCGCTGCCGAAGAAACTGCGGACTTCGCCGTCAAAATCACCAAATGGATCTGCTTTAAGGTCGGGCACATGCTGCGCAAAAATAATACCATGCAACATGAGGGAGTTGAGTGGGAATAGCGGGCTTTTGCTTACCACCTGCTCATATGTGTCTGCATCGCGATAATTGATCCATTGCTGGCGCTTGGAGCCTTTGCCGCTGAAGTCGTGATCTTTGCCGCCCCGCCAGATAGAATCGGCATATTGCAGCCAGAATGGTGAAGGGAAGGTGCCAAAGGTCAGGTTGATATAAATGTCAGGCTTTTCCTTGCGTATTTCGCTGATGAGACTCATTGCTGCTGCAAAATCGCTGTCAAAGTTGCTGCCCGCGAATGCGCTGTTGATATTGCCCATGCCATCCAGCTTGAACTGGTTGATGCCGTATTTGCGGATCATGTCGATACAGGTGTCGCGGAAGCGCTGATAATATTTGGGGCCAGACAATGCAAAACCGGCATCGTTGGTCTCAAACCCCTGTGCTTTGCCAAAATTCATGCGGGCGGCTTTCTCGTTACCATATCCGCCCCAAGGCGACATCCACACGCCAGGCGCAGCGCCTATTTTGCGCGCTGCGGCTGCAACCTTGGTGAAGCCTTTGGGGAATCCGTTATGGAAGCCCCACAGGGTTTTGGGGTCATCCCACCCATCGTCCATCAGGAAGGATTGAATGGGTAAGCCCTTATCGGTCAGCGCGGCAATGACTGCGAGCGCATCCTGCTCGGTAAACGGATGATCGGAAAAGCCGATATCGTACCACGTATTATAATGCAGCAGCGGCTGGTATGTGCGCGCGCGCTCCTGCTCAATATATTTACCGAAATCACGCCGCATCTGTCCGGCATGCGCTATGCCAATGACAGAAGAGTAAGTAACGCTTTGGCCTGCACGCAAGGGGAGCAGGCGATCCAGATAGGCTTGCGCATAACCGCCATTAACATGCTGTTCGCTCAGCGGATGCTCAAATGCATAAAAACAGTGTTCGTTGACGATAGGGCACCCTTTGACTGCGCCAGACACCGTGGCGCCGGCAATGGCGCCATCAATCATCACCACGCGTTTGATGGGCACATCCTGACCCAGTGCGGTCAGCGTAATCTGCTGGCGGATATAGTTGGTTTTGGGGCGGGCGATGATGTCCCACACCAAGCGTAGCTGCTTGTCGCCAGACACCCATTGCGAGGTGACCATGGTCCCGCCCGCACGTTCTGCGGCTTTGGGCGATTTGGGATTGGGGGCGAGCGTTTTTTGTGCAGGGGCGGATTCCATGATCATGGAAGCAAGCGTCAGTGATTTGCCATCGGCCAGCTGAATTTCAAAGGGTTGTGGCAGGAAATGCGATCCCCCGATGGTGACGTGCTTGAAGCTGTCGGGCCGGATGGTGCCATCGCCCATTTTCCAGGTGGCTTGCAGCAAATCGGTGTGCAGCATAATCATACCATCAGATAGTTTCACCTGTGGTTGCGCGGCAAAGGCCATGTTTGTGTGGCGAAAGGCAGCAACACCAGCCATGAGCTGCATTAATCTCAACATAAAATCCCGTCGGGTCATTTCATCCTCATTTGCGCATGACAAATGAAAAGAACGTGTCATAAATAGCGCCATGATGCAATCATTTGACGGACCGCGCCTTCATATCTCTCTGGATAAGCTGGTAGAGAATTACTGCCTGCTTGCCAGCCGCTTCAGCGGAGCAGAGTGCGCGGCTGTGGTGAAGGCCAATGCTTATGGGCTGGGTGTGGAAGCGGTGGCACCTGCGCTGGCGCAGGCGGGATGTCAGACGTTCTTTGTGGCCACGCTGGAAGAGGGGATCCAGTTGCGCCAGCAGCTGCCAGACCGCCGGATTGCAGTATTTCATGGTGTGGGTGAGGGCGAATCGCTTGCGTATGTGAATCACCAGCTGATACCGGTGCTTAACTCGCCGCAGCATATTGCGCGTTGGCAGGAAGTGGCGCGTGAACACCGTGATGCACGTTCCATTCTGCATGTGGATACCGGTATGACGCGGTTGGGATTGACGCAAACCGAGTGGCAGGCGTTGGCGGCAGAGCCTTCGCGGGTTGTTGACTGCCAGATCAGCATGATCATGTCACATCTTGCCTGCGCATCAGAGCCGGAACATCCTGCCAATGACCAGCAGGCCGAACGGTTTAACGAGGCCAGAGCGTTATTTCCTGATCTGCCGGGCAGTCTGGCGAACTCATCGGGCATTTTTCTAGGAGCAAAATGGCACGCCGATCTGGCGCGTCCGGGTTGTTCATTGTATGGCATTTCTCCCAACACGGCGCTTTCCAATCCGATGAAGAATGTGGTGGAGCTATCGGCCCCGATTATTCAGCTGCGCACGCTGGATCGTGATCAGTCCATTGGTTATGGCTGGACCTGTGAGCGCAAAAAAGGCGATAAGCTGGCCACAGTGGCACTGGGTTATGCGGATGGGATATTCAGACATTTAAGCAACCGGTTGCAAGCTTACGTGGGCCCATATAAAGTGCCGCTGGTTGGTCGGGTTAGTATGGACATGATGATCTTTGACGTGTCAGACGTACCTGACGGGCAACTACAACAGGCAGGACGGGTAGTGGTCATGGATGACAGGCAGACGGTGGATGATCTGGCGCAGCTGGCAGAAACCATCGGTTATGAGATTTTTACCCGGCTGGGCAGACGGATCCGCCGGACCTATTCAGGAGCATCTGCATGAATCTGTTAGCAGCGATCGGTCGGGTCTTTCTCAATTTCATGGCGGCGATTGGTCGGCTTACCCTGTTTGCATGGCAGGGCACGATTGTGGCGTTCAGCCCGCCATTTTATCCCAAGCAGATTTTCCGCATGATGGTGGAAGTGGGGTATTATTCGCTACCGGTGATTGGCCTGACGGCGATATTTACCGGTGGTGTGCTGGCGCTACAAAGCTATTCGGGTTTCTCGCGGTTTTCGGCTGAAAGCTCGATTGCGATTGTGGTGGTGCTGTCCATCACACGCGAGCTGGGGCCGGTGCTGGCAGGCCTGATGGTGGCAGGGCGGATTGGTGCGGCTTTTGCCGCAGAGATTGGTACCATGCGCGTGACAGAACAGATTGATGCACTGGTGACGCTATCTACCAACCCATTCAAATATCTGGTGTTCCCGCGCGTGATCGCAGGGCTGGTTATGCTGCCGCTGCTGGTGTTGGTGGCGGATATTATCGGGGTCTTTGGTGGTTATATGGTGAGCATCCAGAAACTTGGTTTTGCGCCTGCGCCCTATATCAACAGCACCTTAGAGTTTTTGCAGACGCGGGATGTGGTGTCTGGTCTTGTGAAGGCCGCGGTGTTTGGATACATCGTGTGCCTGATGGGGTGCTATCACGGCTATCATTCCCGTGGGGGTGCGCAAGGTGTGGGTGCGGCCACTACCAATGCGGTTGTGTCTGCGTCTATTCTGATTCTGCTGTTTAACTACATTATTACCGAGATGTTTTTTGCCATATGAGCGAATCCCCAAAAATCCGCATGAAAGAGGTGCATAAAACCTTTGGCAGCAAAAAAGTGCTGCAAGGGGTGAATCTGGACGTGCATACCGGTGAATCGCTGGTGATTATTGGCGGGTCTGGTACAGGTAAATCGGTGACCATTAAATCCATCCTTGGGTTGATTAGGCCGGATTCGGGTACCATAGAGGTGGATGGCAGCGATGTGGTGAATCTGAAAGGCAAAGCGCGGGATATGCTGATGCATAAATTCGGCATGTTGTTTCAGGGCGGCGCCTTGTTTGACAGTTTGAAAGTCTGGCAGAATATTGCGTTTGTGCTGATGCAGGGCAAAGATAAGCTGTCGCCCAAAGATGCCAAAGAGCTGGCTGTTGAGAAACTAAAACAAGTCGGGCTTTCTGCCGATGTGGCGGATTTGTCTCCGGCGGAGCTTTCGGGTGGCATGCTCAAGCGTGTGGGGCTGGCGCGGGCGATTGCCGGTAATCCGGAAGTCATTTTCTTTGATGAGCCAACCACCGGGCTGGACCCTATCATGGCGGATGTTATCAATGAACTGATCATAAAATGTTCCGGTGAATTGGGACTAACCTGCCTGAGCATTACGCATGACATGGCGTCTGTGCGAAAAATTGCTGACCGCGTGGCGATGATCTATCAGGGCAAGATTATCTGGGACGGTCCGGCCAAGGATATTGACCATTCCGGCAACGAATTTGTTGACCAGTTTGTACATGGTCGCGCCGAGGGGCCAATTCGTTTCGGCTAGGCGTTAGCCCATTTTTTACATGCAAAAATGTGACGTTCAATCTCCGCCATCGAGTGGCAGACATGTAGTTCCAGCGCATCGCGTTCTGCGGGTGGAATCAAGTCAATCAGCGGTTGATAGAACGCGACTTTCTGGTCATTGATTTCCATTTCATTGAGGAGAAAAATCGGTTTTCCTACCATGGAATGATGCCGCTGTTTCTTGAGCAGCAGCAATGCCGCCAGCTCCTGAATGGTGCCGGCACCACCGGGAATCACGGCAAAGGCATGGGCGGTGCGGATCATATAATCCATCCGGTCATAAATGGTGGCGGCGTTATAATATTGATCGGGGCCGTCCGGATTTTTTGCGCTACGCGGTTGCGTAAACCGCTCAGGGTGATCGGCTTCCACTTCAAGAATATGGCTGACGCTTGAGGCTCCAATCCAGCCTCGGGTTTCAGTGCGGTTGCTGAGCATGCCACGATAAGCGCTGCCCATCATTTCGCGGTCGCCGGCACCAAACACCAATCCACAATTCTGTTCGCCCAGAAAGGCACCCAGACGGAAGGCGTCCTGATTCAGCGTGTCGTTGCGCGCGCCGGCAGAGCAGAAAACAGCCACGTTGTAACGGCCGGATTTTTCTACCGGCATCGGCATGAAGGGCGATTCCTGATGGGTGCTGGAGAAGCGATGCTGATAACTTTTTTCAAGAATGTCACGTAGCGCATCCAGTTCGGTTACCTCGCGCAGCAGCAGACGCGACTGATCAAAAATCATGGCGTTATTGCGCAGATGGTCATACAGGGTGAGGGCGGGCTGCCAGCAGCGGTTTTTGTTAAATACGATCAGCGGTTTATCAATGTCGCGTGGGTGGATCTGGCGTGCCACGATGGCAGAGAAAAACCCAAACAACTGGTCAAACAGATGCTCTTGATCGTCTTTGGGAAACGGAAGAATGACCAGCACGTCGCTGTGGAGGTAGGTGCGGGTAATACTGCGGTTCCAGCGGTCATCCATACCCAGATTAGCCAGTGTGACGCTATGAAAGTCGCAGGGGACGCGGTCGGACAGGGTGGTGATGTCGCGGATGTGCGAGCCAAACAATCCAATCTGGTAAGCCGAGCGGTATTTGCTGCTGCTATGCGGGTGTAGTGCGGGGTTATAGGCGTCATCGATGCGGTGGTCGGGCTGCTTGATGCCAGAGGCAACCATCAGCGTGTTGGCGGCCATACCGCGGGGGCTGATATCCAGCCACTCCTCGAGTTTCATCTCCGCACGGGTGAGGTGCTCCATTCCGCTGCCGCGCAACCAGGTGGGGTGAGCACCGATGGGCACCTGATAGTGTGAAGAGGTGGGCACGGTGACGCTGGGGCGCGGATGTTCGATGATCACATCGCTGCTGACTGCGGAATAAAATTGCAGCGGTTCTGGCGCCAATTGCTGCGCAGCATGATCGATACGGATAGGGCACAGCGCTAATACGCTGACGGATACGGTGCCAAGCGGGGTAGCATCTTCGGCAATGGTGCGGTGGACGCGGTTGACCTCATCCCAGAAATGTTTCTCTCCCAAGGCGCTGTTGACGGCAGGGCCGAACTCAACGCCTGGGAAATGCTTGGAATTGAAGATATAGCCTTCTTGCATGCCAAGGGTTTTCAGGTCCATATGTTCGAGAATATGCTCATTATCCAAATGCAGGCCTGAATCTTCAGCAAGCAGGTAAAGGGTTTCCGGATCGATGCCGCGTGATTGCAGCAATTGCTGGAAATAAGGCAGCCCGTGTTTGGCCACCACATCGGTGAGTGCGCGCACACCCTCATCAATTTTCTCTTTGGCATTAGCGGCGTAGGTGCCGCTGGTTTCCTTTGGGTTTTTGAAGTTGGCAATAACATCCAGCGGAAACAGTTTCAGGTTGGTATCTTCAAATTGTTTGCGCAGCTCATAAATTTTATCGCGCGTTTTGGTGGCCACTAAAATGGTGGCGCCCGGTTTGATTGGCGAGGTAGCAACAGGAGCGGAGGCATCGGCCTTAACCCGCAGCTTGCGCAGCAATTCCAACAAGTCATCAATGTCTTTGATGGCGTGGATGTTGAGTGCCGACACGGCATCATACGTGCCGGATTTTGCATGGTTGCGGTCGCCGGTATCGATGTTGAGTTTCTCAATCAACACATCCCCCACGCTTGCCAGCAACGGCTTCCAGAACCCAATGGCTGCGCGTCCAAGCAGAATAACGGGGATGCGTGGTTCGTGGTCTGATAGCGCGCGCAGCAGTGTGTTCGTGAGTTGCTGTGCGGAGCGCAAGTCGCCCACGGCAGGCACAATCATGGCAACAGGATTTGCGATGGGGTGCCCAGCGGCCTGACCCACTATGTCTACGGCATGGAAGCGATGCTTAGCCAGATAGTGGCGCAATAAAACGGTTTCCTTCACCAGTTCGCTGGATAGGGGGTGGAAGTGGGTATTGCGCTGCGGGCAGATGGGGTTGCCGCCGGTTGATTTTTCAAAACCATAACTTTGCTTGTCCGGCCCGATTCTGATGGCAAGATAGGTGCCCGGCTGTTCGGTTAGACAATGGTTATCATACATATGTTCCAGCAGGCGAACGATCCGCTGCTCAATGGTATGTTGTTCGCTTGGAATATCCGGCCGGTCACCGGTTTTCAGCAAACGGGCGACATCAATTTGCGGCTTTTTGCCAGCCAACACCGCATCAAAGAGGGTTAAGAAATGGGAGAGTTGTTTCTTAGCGTGGTGTATTGAAAAGCCTGGCATGTTCCTGTCAGTGTTCATGGAGCCGATTGTAGCGGATTTTTATAAGTTGTACATCAATCTGTTACCCGTTATCACTGGGGCTATGGCTAAATCCACCTCACGTTATATCTGTCAACATTGTGGCACCTTTCACCCCAAATGGTCAGGAAAGTGCGAAGATTGCGGCGAATGGGATACGCTGGTCGAAGAGGTGGTGGAACAGACACCCAAGGGGCTTTCTGGCCCTTCCAAAGGCAAAAAACTGGCGTTTGTGCGGATGGAAGATTCAGCACAGCCGCTTGCACGGATTCATTCGGGCATGGAAGAGCTGGATCGTGTGCTGGGGGGTGGTCTGGTGCCCGGCTCAGCCGTGTTAATTGGCGGTGATCCGGGAATAGGCAAGTCAACCCTGCTGCTGCAGCTGGTGGCATCGCTCAGCGCAGCCAATATTGCGACGGCCTATATTTCCGGTGAAGAATCGGTAGCGCAGATTCAACTGCGCGCCAAGCGCTTGGGGCTGCGCACACCGGACGTCCAACTGGCTGCCGCCAACTCGGTGCGGGACATTATTCATTCGCTCGATGGGGTGCAGACGCCGGATGTGGTGATTATCGATTCGATTCAAACCATGTTTGTTGATTCCATTGATTCTGCGCCGGGCACCGTGGCACAGGTGCGCGCCTGCTCCAACGAAATGATCAAGCTTGCCAAGCGGCGCAACATGATCATGCTGCTGGTGGGCCATGTGACAAAAGATGGACAGATTGCCGGTCCGCGGGTGATGGAGCATATGGTGGATACAGTGCTTTATTTTGAAGGCGATCGCGGCCATCAATATCGCATTTTGCGCAGTGTAAAAAATCGTTTCGGCGCTACCGACGAAATAGGCGTGTTTGCGATGACCGATACCGGACTGGCGCAGGTTGAAAACCCGTCTTCCCTGTTCTTGAGCGAGCGCGATCAACCGGTTAGCGGGTCGGTGGTGTTTGCCGGTATGGAAGGCTCACGCCCGTTGCTGGTGGAAGTGCAGGCACTGGTGGCACCATCACCGCTGGCGACACCAAGGCGCTCGACGGTAGGTTGGGACAGCAATCGCCTAGCGATGGTGTTGGCGGTGCTGGAGGCGCGCTGCGGGGTGCGGTTTAGTGATAAAGAAATTTATCTCAATGTGGCAGGTGGGCTCAAAATTACCGAACCGGCAGCGGATTTAGCGGTGGCGGCGGCGTTGCTATCGGCGCTGGGTGATATTCCCGTTAAAAAACAATCGGTCTGGTTTGGTGAGATTGGACTCTCAGGTGAAGTGCGGGCCGTAGGCCGCAGCGAGCTGCGTGTCAAGGAAGCGCAAAAATTGGGCTTTGAATCGGTTTTTTGTCCGCAACAACACCGGGAAAAGACGAAATCAAAAAGTGACAGCGAAGGAGCGATTGCACTTTACCCCATTGCGCATCTGCAAGAACTGGTGGCATTGCTGGGGCAAACGGTATATGAGAGGGGTGAGCGGTGGACGGCCGCTGTTTAATGAGCAAAACAAGAGAGTAGGGCGTGGTTGAAACCAGTTTTAATTGGTTAGATCTGGGTGTGTTCTCGGTGCTGGGCTTGTCGGTCCTGCTGTCCTTTGTCAGAGGGTTCGTGCGTGAGTTGCTGTCGCTGGGCACCTGGATTGGTGCCATGGTGGTCACGCTGTACACATTTCCGCAGACGCTCAAGTTCGTCAAAGCCTATATCTCTACGGAAGTCATTGCAGGCGGCCTTGCCGCAACCGGTACGTTTATGCTGGCGCTGATAGGCTTGTCTGTGCTCAACATGTTTCTGATGAAATTCCTGCGCAAAGGCAGAGACATCGGCATGCTGGATAATTGTCTGGGCATCGTGTTCGGGTTGATTCGGGCGGGGGCGCTGCTGTCACTGGGATATGTGATTTTGACGCTGGTGGTGTCGGAAAAGGACATGCCGGAGTGGCTGGAGAGTTCTAGAACCAGACCATATGTGTCGTATGGCGCGGAGTTGCTGGTTCAGATGGCACCGTCTTACATGAATGATATTTCGCCGCTTGGTAAAGCCGATGAAGAGAAAAAGGCCAAAAATGATGAAGTGAAGGCGGCCATTGATGGCATTAAAGAATCGATTAAAAAAGAGGCCGAGTTCCTCTCTGATACAGTGGATAAAAGCGGCGAGTCTGAATCAACCAAAGATTTGGACGAAGAAATCAAGAAACGGGTAACCGATGAATAATACGGAATCTGACGACCATTTTGATAAATTCCACGAAGAATGCGGCGTGTTTGGCGTATTTGGCCATTCGGAGGCAGCAGCATTGGTGGCGCTGGGATTGCATGCCTTGCAGCATCGTGGACAGGAAGCGGCAGGCATAGTGAGCTATGATGGTCGCCAGTTTTACTCGCATCGGGCGTTGGGCTTGGTAGGCGACAACTTTAACTCAGCCGCTACTATGAGCAAACTCAAGGGCTTTGCTTCGATTGGGCATAATCGCTATTCCACCACGGGTGAACCGCATTTGCGTAACGTGCAGCCGTTATTTGCAGAATTCAGCTTTGGCGGATTTTCGCTGGCACATAATGGCAATCTCACTAATGCGATGACATTGCGAAAAGAACTCATTCATCGCGGCGCTATTTTTCAGTCCACCTCTGATACGGAAGTGATTATCCACCTGATTGCATCGTCGCAGGCCAAACAGGTGGAAGACCGCCTCACCGAGGCGCTGCACAAGATTCTCGGTGCTTACTCGCTGGTGATGTTGACGAGCAGAGGGATGATT